>Ga0256828_1000534_pt1 | contig 25057 bp, 24 predicted proteins | sample CV88metaG_FD_185993 | JGI IMG/M metagenome (GOLD analysis project Ga0256828, IMG submission 185993) | Hydrothermal vent microbial communities from East Pacific Rise, Pacific Ocean - CV88 | ecosystem: Environmental > Aquatic > Marine > Hydrothermal vents | place: Pacific Ocean: East Pacific Rise...
CGGTTCGCACCACTAATAATAAGATAGTCACTTCCTGCAACATCCATTTCACCGACATCACCAATAGTTAACTGTGTTGCACCTAATTTTGTATTTAAACAGATACTACCTTCGTCTAAAAAATTTGTACTTCCTAATTTAGAACCGAAGAACTTAATATATTCATCTTTGTTAAAGCCTTCACCATTACAATAAGCAACTGTTGAGCGATTATCTTTCTCTTCATCTATGATTGTGACAAGTTTATCTTTGATGTATTCATAAGCTTCATCCCAAGTTACTTTTTTATAGCGTCCATCACCACGTTTACCAATCCTTATAAGAGGATACTTAAGTCTATCTTTATCATACAATGCATCAATACCCGCATTACCTTTTGGACAGAGCATATTTCGTGATTTTGGAAAGTAGTGATTTGGGTCCAATTTTTGAACTTTGCCATCTTCAACACGTGCAAAACCCGCACATTTATTGCGGCACATATTACATAAATAAGGGATATTTTCAATCGTTGTTGTTGATCTGTTTTGTCTGGAAGTAAAACTAAAAGAGGAGGTAGCATAGACACAAAGTGCCACGCTACCTTGTAAAAATCGTCTTCTGGATGTCTCTATCTTTTTCATAGAGACATTATAGCAAAAGAGTGTTATATAATCTTAATGCTCTTCATCAAGATTAAATGCTCTTGTACCAAGATAGTAAAGAAGCATACAAAGACCAAGACCACCTAAAGAGATCATAATCTCTGTAGAACTTGGGAAATACTCAACCCATGATGGTGGAAGTTGATACTCATGTGTTTTCATCATTTGAAGTGGTTTAAGTTGTGTATCGTGTACTAAATCGTAACGCATAAAGAAGATACCAACCATACCAATAGCAGATGTCCATACATATGTAGTCACTGATCTCCATTTTGTAAGTAACATTACTGTAAATGGAATTAACATACCCATAAGTACTTCACCATACATAAATGAACCACTATGAATAATATGTTCTGCAACTTCAGCACGATTTGGCATACCACCATAAATAGCTGTTAACATTTTCCAAGTTTCAAAGAACATTAAAATTGCAATAAGCAATGTTTGAATTTTTGCCAAACCAACTAAAAGTGTTTTTGTTTTCTCATCAAAATTCATTTTATATCTAAATCCCATAATAATGAAAGATAAATAGATACCTGTAATAAATGCTGTCAAGATAAAGTATGTTGGATAGAAAACACCATTAGAGATTGTTCTTGCATTTAAGAAACCAAAAACACCACCAAGGTTTGAGTGAGCTGCGAGACCCACTAAAAGACCAACTAAACCAAAAATTCTTGCTTTTTGCATATTATTATTCAGTAAGAAATAGAACTCAATAACCATAAATGTTAAATAGATTCCATAAAGTGTACCCATCCACCAAATAGCAGATGTCAAACCTGGACTAAGAACATTGTAAATAAGCATAGTTACTGGGTGACCAATCTCAAATGCAATAACAGCAAAACCAGCTAAAATAGTCACAATTGAACCAAAAATAGCGCGTTTTGAGATCATCATATAATCTTTAAAACCAAAAACGTCACCTAAAGAACCAACAATACAAAATCCTGTTGAACTAACAACAAAGAAGATATATACTGCAATTAAAAGTCCCCACGGATGTTCTCTCGTTACATTGTACGCATGGTGTCCATGCATCAAATACGTTGCAACACCTACAACAAACATTGCTAAAAATGCTAATGTCAAAACTGCAACCAACATATTCATAGGAGTCTTTTCGAAACCAAGAATAGATTTAAGTGAAAAATCCTCTTTTAGAGGGATATTTATTGGACCTATTTTCATCTCTATGCTCCTTTTTATGTTAGATAGAATAGTTTTGGATTAGTACCAAGATGCGACTTAAGGCTAAAGTGCTCTCTTGTTCTTAGCAATTCACTAATCTCACTCTCAGGATCATCAAGATCACCAAATGTTCTTACTTTCGTCGGACAAGTATTCTGACAAGCTGTTGTAGTCTCACCACGAGCAAGACGTGTATCTGAACAGAAAGTACATTTATCTACTGTCATTGTTCTGTCATCTACATAACGTGCATCGTAAGGACAAGCATTCATACAGTATGAACATAAAATACATTTATCACTATCTACTCTTACAACACCATTTTCATCATAATATGTTGCGTGAGTAGGACATACTTCCTGACAAGGAGCATCATCACAATGTTGACATTGACTTGGTAAAAATGCAGCAGAAGCAATATCTAAAAGTGGCCATTGTCCTTCTGGATTATTAGCTCCTACCCAAATTCTGTGTTTTTCTGCACCAAGTTCTACACCATTTTCCTCTTTACATGCTACTTCACATGCTTTACAGTTGATACAATTTTTGTAATCAAGTGCCATTCCATATCTAGCCATAAGTTACACCTTTCTTATTTCTACATTTGTTTCATGCATAACAGCTGCACCATAAACCGGCTCAATTTTATCTTCAATTAAAAGAGCATCATTTGCACCATTACCATATGCAAGTTCCATTTTTTCACTGCTTCCACCAAAACCGTGAAGCATAAAAATTTGATTTGGAGCAATTTTATTTGTAGGATACGCCATAATAGTTACTTTACCAATATTACTCTTAACTTCAACCTTGTCTCCAAAAGCAATACCCATTTTTTCACATACTTGATTGTTAATCCAAATATAGTTTGTAGGAATCAAATCACGAAGCATTGCATTATTTGTTGTTCCACTTTGAGTAAATTGTGCATGACGACCTGTAATAAGTCTAAACTGACCATCAGGTACAACAAAGTTATAATCATCTTTCCAAGTTGGCATAGGGTCAATACCTTTTTTAGCCAAGTTTTTAAAGTTACATACGATTTTTAAATCATCTTTTTTCGTAGTATAATTTTTTGCTTTTTCAGGATAGTATTGATATTCATTAGGATTGAGCTGTTTATGGTATTTATCCATATTTGGGTAATAAACACCTTTTTCATCAAGCATTTTCCAAGCTTCTTCACCAAATGCTTTTTCAATTCTCTCTTTATTTTGTTCATAAACAGGTTTTTCCCAAGCATCTGCAAGATTAAAGCCATTTTCTTCATAATACTCTTCAATCTCTTTTTCACTCATACCCTCAGTGTCATCTTGAACATCTTCATCATATTTTTTAGTGATTTCCCAAAGAGGTTTTGAAAGTTTTTCTGCTAATTCTTTATAGATTACTTCCGGTTCTTTTGTTTCATAAAGAGGTTTTACTGCTTGTTTTCTCATAACAATTGCAGGTTCTAATGCACCATAAGAAGCAACTGGTGAAGTTCTCTCAAGGTATGAAGCTTCTGGCAAAATCACATCTGCAAACATTGTAGTATCACTAGGAAGAATGTCAATCATTACATTTAAATCCATTTTTTTAAGGAACTCTTCTGTTTTTTTCGTATTTGGAACACCACTCATAGGATTGTGTTTTCTCATCATCATTACACGAAGAGGATATGGATTTTTACCTTCAAGAACCATATTACGAAGAACAATCCACGAACCAGTTTTTTGAGCCGGAATTGCAATTCCTTCTGTATCAAATCTTGATTCAACCTGCGCATACATTGGTACATTTATCTCTTCTTTTGGAAGCTTGAGTTTTTGACCATAAACAATACCACCTTTTTTATCAAGGTTACCGCTCAATGCTTGGAACAATGCCATAGCACGACGAAGTTGGAAGTCATTTTTACTAAATACACTTCTTCTACCTTGATAATAAATCGGATGCTCAGCTGCCATAAATTCACGTGCAGTTTTATAAATCTCTTTTGCAGGAATATTTGTAATTTTTTCAGCCCATTCAGGTGTATATTTATTTGAAATTACATGATTTTTGTAATCTTCAAAACCAACACCATATTTTTCCATAAAATCTTTATCATAAAGATCTTCTGTCAATACAACATAAGTAAGTGCAAGAACAAATGCCAAGTCAGTACCTGGATTAACTGCATACCATCTGTCTGCTTTTGCAGCTGTATTAGTAAAACGAGGATCAAGTACAATTGTTTTCAGCCCTCTGCCTTTAGAACGCTTGAACATATCCATTGTATCCGGTGTAATGATAGCTTCTGCTCTGTTTGCACCTGCTATAATAAGATAATCAGCATTATTAAGATCAGATTCACCATAAGTACCAATAGTATTTACATAACCACCAAGTGTAGTTTCAAGACAGATACTAATTTCATCAACATAGTTTGGAGAACCAAGTTTTTCTCCAACAAGAACTTCAAACCCTTCTTTTGAAAGACCTTCACCATTACAGTATGCAATTGTCGCACGATTATCTTTCTCTTCATCAAGAATCTGCTTAAGCCCCTTAAACTTATCTGTTCCATTTAAAATAGCATCATATGCTTCATCCCAAGTAACTCTTTTATATTTCCCATCACCTCGTTCTCCAATTCTTACCATTGGATATTTTAAACGATCAGGATCATACATTGTCTGGATTCCAGCATTTCCCCTTGCACACAACATATTTCTATTTTTAGGAAAATATGGATTAGGATTCAGTTTTGTAACTATTCCATCTTCAACTCTTGCAAAACCTGCACATTTGTTAACACAAATTCCACATAAAAAAGGAATATCCTGGGCATCCCCTGTCCCTGTTTTCGTTGTTATTGTACTAGGTATTCTACTATCTGTCGATTGATGTTCGTTGCTAGCATGTTCGCTAGAGAAAAGATTTGTCGCACTGATAGCTGATGCACCAGCTACACTTAATGCCACACTTCCTTGAAGAAATTTTCTTCTAGAAACTTCTACACTCATAAGCATTTCCTCTTTTTAAATTTCTAAATGAGCTATAAACTTATTAGATAAATTTATATATATATTTTAGATGCTTATATTTTAATTCAAGTATGCTTATAATAAACTTTTTTTCGTCTAATATTGAAAACATAAAATTCTAAGGGTAAAATTGTAATAATTTTTTGTGAAAAGAGAGAAAAAAGCCATACACAATCAAGTATTGTGTATGGCAAGAGGAAAATGTAACTAAATTCCTAATATCTGTAACGTAAATAAACTCTTACATCTTCTGCTTTATCTATAGCATATGGTGTATTTAGTTTAGAAATTTTCATAGGTGCACCTGCATCACCAAAAAATCCATTACTTCCTGTATATTTATAATCCATATATGTATAACGAACTTGTGCTGTTAATTTTTTACCGATAAGTTCTTTATTAAACCAGATTTCATATGCATCACCACGAACAGCCAATTTACTACCTGCTAATGTATCTTCACCATATGTAAAGCTTCTCCAGTATTGACTTCCATGATTATATTCAATACCTACACGAGCATCATCAATTAAAAGACATGGCCAGTTCAAACCTGCATATACAGATGTACCTGTTTTACTCTTAGATGTACCAAGCATTGAAGATGAAGGGTGTGTTTTAGAATATGCATACGATACAAAGAATACTGTATCATCAAGAAAATCACTAATACCATCACCAATACCATCAGCTACAAATGAAGCTGCTCCACCGCTTACATCACCTGTTTGTTTGAATACAAATGTACCTGGTGTAGTCGTTGCAACCATTCCAGGAAGATTAAATGCTTTAAACCATACTGTATGTAAAGAGTATTGTCCATCGTTATAAGGATTAAATAAAACACCTACTAAGTCAGTATTGTCAAACCCTTCCTGGTTAGTATAGTCACTCGAGTATCTTAACTTAAATGTACCATCAGGTTGTGGAGTCATACCATTATATCTTGCTTTGACATTAGACATACCACGACCAAAACAAAATTTCATAGACATACCAGAAACACCTGTAACATTTTCAAGTACATAATTAAAACTTGCACCATCAAATTCCATATTGATGTTATGTCCGATAGCTGATTTTGCTTTTTGATCTTCTCTGTAGTTTACCAATAAACCATCTGTAGAAGGACGACGTCCCATACTTGCAGTCCAAGGAATATCCATACCAAAGAAAGTATCATTTTTATAAAGCCAATATGCCTCTTTTAGTCTCAATTCATCAGAGCCGTTTACAGTTTCATTTACAACCCAATCATAATAGTTGAAACCTTGAGAAGGCATTGTAGTTTGACCATACATTTTATTATAAGCAATAGTACCATAAAAAGCTAAATTATCAGTAGGAGCATAAGCCATTTTCAACCATAAGCGATTACTGAAAATACCGTTACTTTTTTTCTTACCTTTTGCATTTTTATAAGTAACATAATCATAAGCTGTTCTTAAATCTGCATTAAACTTTAAATTGTCATTGTTTGCAAGTTTATTCACAGCACTAATTTTTTTAGTGTTCTTTTTTGTTTTCTTTTCTAATTTTGCAATTTTCTCATCTTGAGTTTTTTGCAACTGTTCAATTTGAGCTTTAAGTGCGTCAATTTGACTTTGTGTATCCATATCTGTCTCTGCATATACAGCAGTACTAAAAATAGCAATAGCAGAAAGAGTAATAATTCTTTTCATTCATTTTCCTTATCTTTAAACTTGCAAAATTATACAACTGCGAAGTTTAAAGATAAGTTAAAATTAAAAGCTATATAATATTTTATTATATTATTGCAATTGCATCAATCTCCACAAGAGCACTCTTTGGAAGTGTCTTTACCGCTACAGTTGAACGTGCAGGTTTATGCGTGTTGAAAAAACTCTCATAAATTTCGTTAATTGTTGCAAAATCATCCATATCTGCAATAAAAATTGTTGTTTTTACTACATTATTTAAAGAACTGCCTGCTGCTTCTAATACCTCACGCAGGTTTGTAAGCACCTGTTTTGTCTGTGTTGTCACATCTTGAGAGAGAAGTTCATCACTTCCATCTGGTAAAAGTGCAATCTGCCCTGAAGTATATACCATACCATTGACTACTGTTGCCTGTGAATATGGACCTATTGCCGAAGGTGCCTTTTGTGTTTGAATAAATTTCATTGTTTCTCCTTTATATTTGTTTGATCGAGTGCATAACCCATAAATGCCTTAAAAGTATCTACAGACCTGTACCCAAGTGAATCATACAGTATCTTTGCATTTGCATCTGTAAAGTAGTGACGAGGTACAGGACGTACCTTAAATTTTTTTGGAATATCGTCAAAATCACGTACAAGATGAACAGTTATAAAATCTTTTTTAAGTCTTCTTTTTACATTTTTATCTTCCAATGTAGTGGTCTCAAACTTATGACACCAACCACAACTTGCTGATGATATAAAGATATAAATAAGTTTATGCTCTTTTTTTGCCTCTTTGAGTGCTACATCATAATCATCATACCAATGCAATTCAGTTGCCATAAGGCTTACAGCCAATAGTATCATAGATAGTATATATTTCATTATTTCTCCCAAATTTCTATGAGAGTTTTAAAGACCTTATAGAGATTTTGGACCTCATCTTTTGTTGTACGTTCATTAACAGAATGAATCGTATCATTTCTCACACCAAACTCAATCACATCAACACCCATCGGAGCTATAAAGCGTGCATCACTCGTCCCACCTGCTGTTGAGTGTTTTGGTCTTATACCTGTTACACTCTCTATTGCTGCATCAATCTTTCTGACAAGCTTTGTATCAGTATCTGTCTGAAACGGGTAAGAGCCCTGCGTGAGACGCAGTTCATAATCAAGCCCCTGCATATGTTTAGCGACAAATGCACGTACCTCTTTTTGTGTTGTCAAAGTATTGTTTCTTACATTAAACATCATCTTGAGTTCATGAGGTGTTACATTTGTAACTTGCATACCTGAGCGTATATCTGTTACAACAAACTTTGAAGGTGCAAAAGCTGCATCGCCATCATCCAAATCAACACCTGCCATCTTTGCAAGAGGCTTTGCCATAAGATGAATAGGGTTGATAGATTTTTCAGGGTAAGCAGCGTGACCTTGCTTGCCTTTGAGTGTCAAGTAACCATTAATAGAACCACGACGCCCTACTTTTATAGCATCTCCAAACTTCTCTTCACAGGTAGGCTCAGCGACAATACATACATCCGGCAGCATAGTATGCTCACGCAGATACTCTAATACCTTTACAGTACCATTGATTGCTTCTCCCTCCTCATCTGAGGTGAGTAATAAAGAGAGTGTTCCATCAAAATTCTCTACCTCTTTAAGAGCTTGAACAAATGCAGCGACACCGCTTTTCATATCTTGTGTGCCCCGTCCATAGATATACTCACCCTCTTCTACTGCTTCATAAGGGTCATACTTCCATCCACTTCCTGCAGGAACAACATCAACGTGCCCTGCGAAACAGAGATGTTCACCTTCGCCAAACTTTTTATATGCAAAGAGATTTTTCACATCTTCTACATCAACTCTGATAATCTCAAAATCATCCAGATATGCAGCTATAAAATCAAGTAGGCCACCATCATCTGGTGTCTCGCTCTTGGTTGATACCAACTTTTTAAAAAGTTCTATAACATCCACTGTCTACTGCCCGGGATTTTCATAAAATACATATGGTGTTGAGTAGTTACTCACTTCAAAATAGAGCTTTTTCTCTCCCTCATCAACTTTGTAGTTAAAGTTTTTATCCAAATATCCATAAGCATAACGATAGTTTCTTGACTCTGTACCACCAGTTGCTGTTGCTGTTGTAAGTTTATCTATCTTAATAAAACGCTGTACAAGTTTTCCGCCCATATAGATGTCAAGTACACCATTTGTTCCTGTCCAGTTTTGAATACTACGCCCAAGTTTGTTTTGTGTCTCCTGTGTACATCCACTTACCATAAGTGCAAGTGCCAATGCCGCTAAAAATATAATCTTACGCATTTTTTTCTCCATATTTTAATTTTTTAAGCGCTGCCTCTTCATCTTCTTGACGCATAAGTGACTCTCCGACCAAAAAGGCATCAACTCCGGCTTTACTTAAATCTTCAAGCTGCCCGTGTTCATAAATACCACTCTCAGCAACAATAATCTTACCATTTGGAATAAGTGGAATAAGCTTGTATGAGAGTTCCATATCCATCTCAAAAGTTTGTAGATTTCTATGGTTTATACCTATAATATCGGCACCTGCATAGATTGCTTTGACGAGATCAGCTTTGTCATGCACCTCAACAAGTGCTTCCATTCCCAAGTGACGTGTATAGTTTAAGAGCTCTTTGAGTTCCTTTTTAGAGAGTGCAGCAGCAATAAGTAAAATAAAATCTGCTCCAAAAACAAGTGCTTCTATAATCTGATATTTTGAGATGATAAAATCTTTTCTTAAAAGTGGTATGCCCACATAACGACGAATACCTGCTAGATACTCCAGATTCCCTTGGAAGAAGTGTGGTTCTGTCAAAATAGAGATAGCACTCGCACCCCCGCGTTCATAAGCCTGTGCAATTGCAAGCGGATCAAAATCTTCACGTATCACACCTTTGGAAGGTGAAGCTTTTTTTACTTCGGAAATTATGCGATAAGGATCTTCCTCTGTTGCTTTTAAGTAGGGAAAAACATCCCGAGGCTGTCTTGCATTGTAAGCAAGAGAGCGTCCCAGCCAATCAAGAGAGAACTCCTTCTCACGCTCTTTTAAATCCTCTTTTGTTTTTTTAATAATATCATCTAAAATCATTTTGTTTTTCCTTCCTTTTTCATCTCTAAAATACATTTATCTATCTTTTTAATATGCTCTAACACTTCTGGTTCTTCTCCACCTTTGAGTGTTGAAACTCGTTGCATAATTGTTTTTGCTTTTTGACAATTATGAAGTTTATAGTATCCCCAGGCGAGAGAATCAAGATAATATCCAGAATCTGGTTCCTGTTTTAAAACTTCTCGAATATAATGCATACCTTTTTTTACATCTATATCATGATCAATAAGAATATATCCAAGGTAGTTGAGATAAAGCGTGTCGTGATTACTCGCAATCACACGCTTCATTTTCATAATTATATCTTTAAGATCTTTTTTAGAAATTTTTTTAGAGTTCTTTGTTAAAGCTTCATACTTGTAAATAGCACTCTCCCCCAAATAGTGTATATCACCACTTTCATTGTAAAGCTTAAATGCCAACTGACTTGCTTTAAAATAATTCTTTCCAGAGACATACAATTCAAGCAGAAGATCATTATCTACAGGATTTTCTTCTAAAAAGTTCATTAACTGAACATACTCTCTTTTATAGGCGTATATCTGAATTATTTTCTTTGCTATAGCTTCACTCTTTTCTTTTGAATAAAGCCTTTTATAGACAGATAGTAATCCATCAACATTATTTTCTCTGCTATAGAAGCTAATAAGTCTGTTACATATAAGTTTTGAACAGCCTTGTATCCTTGCGTGAGACTCTAAATCAGCGATAGCCTCTTTTTTTCTGTTGAGATTAAAATAAAGTATTATTGCCATTTTATCAAGCAGTTTTTCATTATAATTTTTAACATACGCACCTTCAAGATATTTCAAGGCCAGTTCAAAATTTTTACGTTTTGTATAAATGTCACTTACAAGCAGATAATCTTTAGCTTTTTTACTCTTCTGAGCTAATTTCAAAGCTAATTTTTGTGCTTCATCAAGTTTATTAAGATTTATCAAAGCAACTATCTTCAATCGTGTTAAATAATTATCTGCGTGAGATGTTCCATTAAGAAGATTTACTTTTTTAATAACATCGTTATACTCTTTTGCTTTAAGTTTATCTTCCAAAAATCTATAGAGATACTCTTTTTTTAATGACTTTGCATAGAGAATATTAAAAAGTTTTGCAGCTGTTTTATAGTCTCTCAACTGCTCGGCACGTAAAGCAAACAGTATATAACCATCTTCTGCGGCAAATGCTTTTTCATTAGGCTTGACTATCTTTTGATGTGAACTACACCCAATAAAGAACAGTAGTAAAAACAGCGTAAAAATCTTATACATCTATAATCCCTGGACACTCTTCTTTGAGTTCATCTACATGGGTTTTAAAATAGTCCCAAAAAGGGAATGTTTTGCATTGTGTTGGTCGTGCCATATATATTTTACATCCATTTGATTCACGGTCATAAAATACACACTCATAAGAGTCATCAACTTTTATCTCTTTGAGCGAATACTTATACCCTTTTTTATAGAGATATTTTACTCCAAATTCATTAACATCCATATTTAACAGTTCAGCTATTGCAAATATCTCTGCTTTTGTAACATAGATATAACCACTCTCTCCTGTACAACAACGCCCTTGACAACTAGAGCAGGCATCGGAGTTAAACGCATAGGGATATCCCTCTTTTTTTATAATTGACATTTTATACTCTCTGTTTTTGCATTTGCATAGATATTTTTCACCTCTTGCGTGAGCTCACTACCATCAAAATGAATCAAAGGTGCTTCTACTTTTAACATTGCACGAGAACCGTTTCGTGCGTGAATCATTACCAAAGAGGCTGTTCTATCGATTTTTGGATGCACAAAACGCACATCACATATACGCATTTTCACTCTATCAAGCGCTGCTGCGACAAGCCCGAACTGCGTAGCATCATAACAAAAAATAAAATGCGAATGCGGTTTTAAAAGCTGCGAGACCTTCTTAAAAAATGCCTCCATTGGCAGACTTGAATTGTATCTGGCGTGAAGGAGCATCTCATCTTTTGCCTTTTGAACACCATCAGGATAAAAAGGAGGATTTGAGATGATATAGTCATACTTCTCATCCGGTATAAAATCCAAAAAATCCACTTCATAAAGACGATACTTCAAGCCGTTTGCTTCTGCATTTTTCTTTGCATACGCTGCTAAGAGAGCCTGTTTCTCTACTGCTTCAAGAAGCACTTTTTTATTATCACGAGCAACCAAGAGTCCAACCACACCACATCCAGCACCTACATCCAACACTCTTCCCTTCGGGGTAAAAGTATTGATAAAATCATACAAAAAGATAGAGTCACTATTGTAACAGTAACCAGATTCTGGCTGATAAAGAAGCATAATTTGATAAAGCCTTTGATATAATTACGTAATTATATCCTAAAGGCATTAAATGATAATTATTCCTGCCCGTTTGGCATCAACTCGTTTTCCACAAAAAGTTTTAGCAGATATCGGCGGTCTGCCAATGGTTGTCCGTACAGCACAGCGTGTTGCTCATCTTGATGATGTTGTTGTTGCTGCCGATGATGAGAAGATTATAGAAGTGTGTGCCGCACACGGTGTAAAAGCTATGCTTACATCTACTACACACAAAAGCGGAACAGACCGTATTCATGAGTGTGCAACAATTTTGGGGCTGAATGATGATGAGCTCATTATCAATGTACAGGCGGATGAGCCTTTTATTGAGCCAGATGTTGTTGAGTCTCTTATAAAAAAGTTGCATGAACTCCAAGATAAAAATATAGCTTTTATAATGGGAAGTTGCTACAACTCCATCAATGCAGAAGCAGCAGAAGATCCAAATCTCGTAAAAGTTGTCTTGGATGCAGAGGGAAACGCAATATATTTCTCACGTGCAAAAATTCCACACAACCAAAGTGGTGAAGCAGTCTATTTTGGACATATCGGAATCTACGGATTTTCAAAAAAGAGCTTAAAAGAGTTCTGCTCACTTCCTGATGCCCCTGTTGAAGATATAGAAAAACTGGAGCAACTTCGTGCTATCTATCATCAAAAAAATATTGCTATGGTAAAAGTGGCAAGTACAGGATTTGGAATAGATACGAAAGAGGATTTGGCACGTGCCATTGAGATTTTTCTCTAAAACGCCAAATTTTTGACATAAAAAAAGGGAGAAGCACAAAAGCGCTCCTCCCTTAAAAACATAGACTTTAAAAAAATCTATTTAGATGTTGTCGCGAATACCTAAATCACTAACAAGTTTAGCATAAGCCTCTTTGTTTGTTCTTTTGAAGTATTTCATTAAACGACGACGTTGTCCAACTAATTTAAGTAGTCCAAGACGTGAAGCGTGATCTTTTTTGAAAACTTTTAAGTGCTCAGTAAGCTCTTTAATTCTCTCAGTTAAAAGTGCAATTTGAACTTCACTAGAACCAGTGTCATTCTCATTACGTCCGTATTTTGCGATAATCTCTTGTTTTTTCGCCGAATCTAAAGCCATGATAGCCTCCTGAATGGTATAATATTTCTCTCTTTGTACAATACAAAAAAAGTTGAAGCGCAATTATATCCAAACTATTCTTTAAAATTATTTATAACTATTCTCTAGAGAGTTTTAACTTTTTTAGATATAATAAGAAGAAAATAATTATATAAAGATTTTAAACCATGTTAATAACACGTGCCAGTGAATATGCAATTCTTTCTCTCATCGTCTTGTCAAAAACAAAAAATCCGCTTGACAGTGAAACACTTTCACAAGAACTTTTTATATCAAAAAGTTTTTTGGCAAAAATTTTACAGGCACTTGCAAAAGCAGATATATTAAAATCTTATAAAGGTGTCAATGGAGGTTTTGTGCTTAATAAAGAACCTGCAACAATAAATATGCTTGACGTTATGACAAGTGTTGAAGGAAAAGCCCCTGCAGTATTTGAATGTTCTCCCTCAATGCACGACTGTCCTTCCAATAAAGCACAAATCTGTTCTATTTGGCCTTTTTTACATAAACTACAGGGAAAAATAGATTTTTTCCTGGCGGAATTAACATTAGCTGATATTTTAGAAGAGTAGCAAATTTTGGCCAAAAGAAAACTAACAACAAGACAGCAGATTGGTACTACACTTAATTTCCTTATAGGACAAAGAGACCTAAGCGTCGTTCTTTTTGTCATGGCTATTTTAGCTATTATTATTGTTCCTTTACCATCATCTGTTTTAGATGTTTTGCTTACTATCTCAATTGCTGTTTCTGTTCTTATTCTTTTAATATCATTATATATACCAAAACCAACTGATTTAACAACGTTTCCTACACTTATACTAATTTTGACACTCTATAGACTCTCCTTAAATATCGCAACAACAAGGATGATTTTAAGTAAAGGTCACGAGGGACCAGAAGCTGTCAGTGATATTATCACCTCTTTTGGTGATTTTGTCGTTGGTGGAAACTTTGTTATTGGAATTATTGTCTTTTCAATCTTGGTACTGATTAACTTTATGGTTATTACCAAAGGTTCTACAAGGGTTGCAGAAGTTGCTGCAAGATTTGTACTTGACTCTATGCCTGGTAAACAAATGGCAGTTGATGCCGACTTAAATGCCGGACTTATCGATGATGCAGAGGCAAAACGCCGCCGTGCAGAGATTTTACAAGATGCAAACTTCTATGGAGCAATGGATGGTTCATCAAAATTCGTAAAAGGAGATGCTGTTGCCGGTATTATCATTACACTTATCAATATCATCGGTGGATTTTTAATAGGTGTCTTTCAATATGATATGAGTGTAAGCGACAGCGCCTCTACATTTACACTCCTGACTATCGGGGATGGACTTGTCAGTCAAATTCCGGCACTTATAATCTCAACTGCTACGGGTATCATGATAACAAGAAGTTCAAGTGACGGTGACAACTTTGCAGAAGGTACTATTACACAAATGGTAGGTAATGCAAAAACTATGATAATTGTCGGTTTCATTATGATACTTTTTGGCCTTGTACCAGGTTTACCTACAGCTTCAATGATGCTTGTAGGTATGCTTTTTGCACTCCTCGGGTGGTCTATATATAAATATGAACGAGGAGAACTATCTATTCTTGATGTAGATAATATCTTAGGAAAAAAATCATCACAACCAGGTAATAGAGAAGACATAGATAGTCATAAACCACAAAAATCCAACGAAGAGATTGCAAAAGAAGAGGAGAGTGCTCTTGAGGATATTCTTAAAGTTGAAATGCTTGAACTCACCCTTGGATACCAACTCATTAAACTTGCTGATATCACGCAAGGAGGAGATCTTTTAGAAAGAATACGTTCAATGCGCAGAAAAATTGCAAGTGATTATGGTTTTTTAATGCCTCAAGTCCGTATTAGAGATAATTTACACCTTAAACCAAATGAGTATCAAGTACTCCTTAAAGGTATTGCGGTAGGAGAAGGTGAAATTATGCCAGATAAATTTTTGGCAATGGACAGTGGAATGGCAACGGGAGAGATTAAAGGAGAAGCTACAAAAGAACCTGCATTTGGACTTGATGCACTCTGGATAGAACCAGAACAAAAAGAGGATGCAATTATTAACGGCTATACTGTTGTCGATCCGGCTACTGTAATATCAACACATATGAGTGAGCTAATCAAACGTAATGCGGAAGAACTGCTCACTCGACAAGAGGTACAGTCACTTATTGATAAAATCAAAAATGACTATCCGGTTATTATTGATGATGTTTTAAATGTAGCTTCTATCGGACTTATTCAAAGAGTGCTTAAATCTCTACTTCACGAAAAAATTCCACTCAAAGATATGCTGACAATATTAGAGACAATTGCAGATGTAGCAGAATTCACAAAAAATGTTGAACTTATCAGTGAACAAGTAAGAGCAAAACTCTCACGTGTCATTACACAGATGTACAAAGGAGATGATGGAGTAATACGTCTTTTAACTTTTGATACAGATACAGAACAACTTCTTTTACAAAAATCTCAAGAACAAGATGGTCTAAGAAATCTTATGCTCAATGTCGGAGAGATAAATGCCCTAATTCAAGCTACAAGTGCAAAAGCAGCAGAAGTTTTACAGAAAGGAATCTCTCCTGTTATCATCATTGTAGATCCACAAATTCGCCGGGGTGTTGCAGAGATATTTGAGAGATTCTCTCTTGATGTTGTCACACTCTCTCACGCAGAGATAGATTCAAGCGCTACATTTGAAGTCCTTGGCTCTGTCTCTATCACAAACCAAACAGAAGAATAAAAAGGTAATTAATGAAAAACAGAACAATCCACCATCTTTCGCATATAGACCTTGATGGTTACAGCTGTCAGCTGGTTATGCAATTTACACCCTATACTATTTACAACTATAATGCAAACTATGGTGCAGAGGTTAAACAAAAACTCGAGCTTATCTTAGAGAAGATAAAAAATCTCAAAACAGCAGCACTTATCCTTATAACAGACCTTAATCTAACAGCTGATGAGTCACGTTGGCTGACGCATGAAGTCAAAAAATTAAATGAGAACAAGATGGATGTCAAACTCCAACTTCTTGACCACCATGGAAGTGGAGAAGATAGTGCAAATAAATATGAGTGGTATTATCTTGACACAACACGCTGTGCTACAAAAATAATGTATGACTATACAAAAGAGCATTTTGAATTTAATGAACCTGAATGGATGCAGAAGTATGTTAATGTAGTCAATGCTGTTGATTTATGGAAACAAGAGGAAAGAGAAAACTTTGAGTATGGAAAAGTATGTATGCGTTTGGTAACAGAGACAAGAGAACTAAACCGTATTATGTTTCCAGATGAAGATTCACAATACAAACTCTCTTTGCTTCAAAAAGCTGCCAGTTACATCAATGAACCAGAAGCGCCGATTGTTTTAGATGAAAAGATATATTTTCTAAAAAAAGATTTCTTCAGAGATGAGAAGAATGATACACTTGACAACCTTGCAACGAAATATGTTGTAGAACTTCTTGGTCGTTCACGCAATGAAAGAACTATCTACTACAAAGGTTATCGTGGCTATCTCTCTTATGGTGTCGGCAATACATCTATCATAGGAAATGGCTTTTTAACAAAGTTTCCTGAGTATGATTTTATAGTAGATGTAAGCTCACGTGGTACTATGAGTCTTCGTGCGAACAATCAAGTAAGTGTTTCTCAGATTTCTAAAGAATGGGCAAACGGTGGGGGACATCCAAATGCTGCCGGTGGTCGTATTCAAGGTTTCAAAGAGCAATTTCGCTACGATAAAGTAAAAGAGCAAATTGAGCGTCTTATTAATGAAAAAGAGGCTCGTGCAGGAGATCTTGAATATAAAAAAGAGGAGTAAATCCTCTTTAATTATTTATAAAATACCTCTCTATTCCATTTGCAAGCCCAAGTGCCATCTTATCTTGATACTTTTTACTTGCTAATCTTTTTGCTTCTGAAGGATGCGTAATAAAACCGACTTCAACTAAAACAGCTGGCATTTGAGCACCAACAAGTACCCAAAAAGGACCTTCTCTTACACCTGCATCCTTTACATTTCTATAACTACTTTTTAATGTGGCCAAAGCACCCCGTTGCAAATCAATTGCTAATTTATTTGCAGCGATAATATTATGCGAATTAATTGTATTTAAAAGTGATTCTTTTCCATAAAAATCCATATCTTCTAAATCTGCAGAGTTTTCCATAGCAGCAACTTTTTTCGCTCTGCTTGAACGTGAAGTTGAAAGGAAATAAGACTCTATCCCATATGCTTTGTCTGCATCTTTTTTACTTACTGCATTGGCATGAATACTAATAAAAATATCAGCGTGTCTAGTATTCGCAAAACGAGTTCTATTTCTCAATTTAACAAACCTGTCACTATCTCTCGTCATATAAACCTTATAGCCTCTGTGTTTTAATATATATTTTAATTTTTGAGCAATTTTCAAAACAACATCTTTTTCTCTATAGCCTCTATAACCTATTGCACCAGGATCTTTGCCACCGTGCCCCGCATCTATAACAATAACTTTGTTCAAAGAGTATACATATTTTTGAGAAAGATGTTGATCTCTCTTATAAATTTTTTTACTTCTTGTTTTCAATAAATGTTTTCTCTCTATTTTCATACGAATAAAAAGTTTTTTACCCTCTTTTTTAAAATGAATTTCTAATTGATTTCTATCCGCTATCACCAATCGAAGTGTTGTTGGATTGTATTGTGCAAGTCGAATACTATCAATACCCTCTTTATTCAATATTTGTGATCTACTCAACATAGAAGCATGAATATCAAAAACATACTTATATCGTTTTATTTTTTTATCATAAAGTCGAAAATAATTTATCTGATTAGTACGGAGCTCTTTATTAAAACTAAGTATAAGTCTATTTTGATTCCAATGTATACTTGTAAGTTTATGAGATGGCTTAACAATTATATTTTTATATATTTTCTTTTTTTTAATACATTTTGATTTTGGTGCATGATAAGAACTCTTGAGATGCAAAAGTTCTCTTGCATAACGTGAAACATCAATATGAAGATGATTTCCTGAGCTTACAATACCTTCTAACGAAAATTTTTTCAATTCAATATCATCATTCATTAGTGCACGAAGATAGAGGTTTTTATAATCATTGTAAGCACGAAATTGATCTGTCTTATTTGATGATTTTGCATAGGTACTTGCCCGTTTCAGCAAAGAAGTATCACTCTCTGCATAAAGAGACAAGATAAAAAGAGAAACTATTAACAGGAAGCGAAACATCAACTACTCTATTCGCCTTCTATCAATTTTTGCATTAACTCTTTCACTGAAATAATTTTATCAAGTTTATATCCATTTGTACCTGAGAAGAAAAGACCTGTTTCAGTATTACCTTCATAAGCATCAGAGAGTCTGTCAGCTATACAAAAGCCAACAACTTTTGCCTCTTCACCTCGGTTACAAGGAGCGACACAGTTTGAAATACATTTAATCGCAGGACCTTCACGTTTTTCTACAAGACGAGTCAAATTTGTCACAACACCCTGTGCCGGATAACCAACAGGAGAACTCATTAATACAATATCTTCTTTTTTTGCATCTAAAAGGACTTTTTTGAAATTAGCATGAGCATCACATTCATAAGTACCGATAAAACGTGTACCCATTTGAACACCGCGAGCACCACGAGAAAGCATATCTTCAATATCATTTTTATCCCAAACACCACCGGCAGCAATTACAGGAATATCACCCCACTGAGCTGCTTCTTCTACTACAGGTCCAACAATATTTTCAAGTTGATTTTCAGGCAATTTACACTGTTCATAACTAAAACCTTGATGTCCGCCAGATTTTGGACCTTCAACAACAACTGCATCAGGAAGACGATTATAACGTTTTTGCCAACGCTTACAGATAATTTTAAGTGCTTTTGCAGAAGAGACAATAGGAACAAGAGCCACATCAGGATACCCCTCTGTAAACTCTGGCATATTCGTAGGCAAACCTGCACCTGTAATGATAATATCAATACCTCCCTCACAGGCATCACGAACAACACGTCCATAATCATTAATAGCATAAAGGATATTTGCTGCTAATGGTTTGTTCCCGCAAATTTTACGGGCATTTTCAATAATTGCATGAAATCCCTCTTTAGAGTAAAAATTCTCTTCACCCAAAGGTCTGTTAGCAACCAATTTGTGTGCATACTCTTTATTTTTATAATACCCTGTTCCAACAGCAGATATTACACCAAGACCACCCTCTGCCGACACTGTACCTGCGAGTTGATCCCAACTAATTCCTACACCCATACCACCTTGAACAATAGGCTTCTCTATCTCATATTTTCCAATTTTTAAAGAGTTAAAACTCATCCATTCACCTTTAATTTTGCAAATTTTCTTTTTCCAACTTGTAAAAGATACTCACCAGCACTAAGCTGCAGTTGCATATCAGAAACTTTTTCCTGATTTATTTTAACACCACCTTGCTTAATATCTCTTCTAGCTTGAGAAGTAGATGGTTCTAGTCCGCAATCAACAAGTGCTTTTGCAATCCAAATTTCACCCTCATTCGATTCAAATTCTGTTATATCTGTAGGAATTTGACTCTTTGCATGAACTTTTTCAAACTCTGCTTTAGCTGCTTGTGCAGCATCTTCGCTATGAAAACGAGCTGTTATTTCAAGAGCAAGTTCCTCTTTTACCTTTTTAGGATGTAAAGAACCATCTTCCACACCACGTTTCAAAGCAGCTATCTCATCTAAAGATTTTGTGCTTAACAGCTCATAATAACGCCACATTAAATCATCAGAAATAGAGAGTACTTTTCCAAACATATCATTTGGTTCATCGGAAACGCCAATATAATTTCCTAAAGATTTACTCATCTTTTGAACACCGTCTAAGCCTTCAAGTATAGGCATCATCAAAACTGCCTGCTGTTTTTTAAGACCATAGGCTTTTTGCAGTTGACGTCCCATTAATAGATTAAATTTCTGATCTGTTCCGCCAATCTCTATATCAGATTCTAAATGAACGCTGTCATAACCTTGTAAAAGGGGGTACATAAATTCACTGACTGCAATTGGTGTATTTGAAGCATAACGTTTAGAGAAATCGTCACGTTCAAGCATACGGGCAACTGTAAGATTTGAAGCAAGTTGCAACATTCCATCTGCACCTAAAGCATCTAACCACTCATTATTATAGACAATATCAGTCTTTTCTTTATCTAAAATTTTAAAAGCCTGAGAAGTATAAGACTCAATATTTTTAACAATATCTTCTTTTGAAAGTACTTTACGTGTTACATTTTTACCCGTAGGATCACCAATCATTGCCGTAAAACTACCAATAAGAAATTGAACACGCCCACCATATTTTTGAAAAGCTGCCAATTTTTGTAATAAAACGGTATGTCCTAGGTGAAGATCAGGTGCAGTTGGATCAAAGCCTGCTTTAACCGTATAAGTTTTACCTTCATTAAAGTAAGCTTCTAAAAGTTTTTCAACTCTTGCCTGATCAATAATCTCGGCACAACCTCTATTTATCTCTTTTAAAGCTTCTATTACCATTCATAACTCTTTTTCTCAAATTTTTAATTTTTATAAGCATCATCTGAGCGTACTAGATGAATAACCTTAATTTTTGATTCAATTTTAGCACGAAGTCTATTAATATCTGCTTCTTTAGCACTAAAAACAAGCTCACAATACTGAATATAATCAGAATCTTCTTTCCCAAGTTCAATTGATAATATATCAATATCTAATTTCACAAGATACGTTAAAAATTCAGCCAATGCTCCCTTTTCATTATGCAAAGAAGCTATTAGTTTATATTTACATAGATTTTCCTGTGTCCATCGAACAAACAGCATAGGTTCATTAGCATCAAGTTTTTTTGCAGCATTAGAACACATTTTATGATGTACGTGTGCTTTACCTTTTTCCATAAAGGCTATCACCTCGTCACCTTTTTTCGGATGACAGCAATAATCAAAAACAAGATCATTTATCGTTGTTGTTGCATATATTTCCAAGCCTGAAAACTCGTAACGCCTTAGCTTAAACCTATGACGTGAGATAAAAGCTTTAAAACGATTATTTTGACTAATCTCCGTCAGATATTTATGGAGAGTATTCTTAAGATATTCAATATCATTAGGAATATTTGCAGGTGTCTCAATATGCTGTTTTTTGAACCACTCTTCAACACGCGAATAACTTAAATTCATTGCAGTTGCTACTATATTTACAGCTGCTTTTGCATTTATCTCACGCAAACGGGCATTACAGTTTAATTTTATATTTGTTTTTGCTTTTGACGTTTTAACAGCATCAATCCACGAACATCGAGTCTGAACAGTATCACCACTGATGATCTTAACAATATCTCCATTACTAAGTTCCGTTAAGAGAGATGATTTAGTCTTATTAACCAACGCAGATATTGCTTTATTCCCCACTTCACTATGAACAGCATAAGCAAAATCAAGAGCAACAGCACCACGAGGTAGAGTAAATGCATCTCCTTTTGGTGAAAATACAGAAATATCTTCAGAATAAAGATCATTTTTAATAAGTGCATAAAAATCTTCAACAGACTCGTTTTGATACTGAAGATTATCAAGCCAGTCAAGTTTGATGTTGTTGCCACCGCTCTTATATTTCCAGTGAGCAGCAACACCAAGTTCAGCAGTTTTATGCATTTCATAGGTACGAATCTGAACTTCAAAGATAGCACTTTTATGAAAAACTGTTGTATGAATTGTCTGATAGCCATTGTCTTTTGCAACGGCAATATAATCTTTAAAACGAGAAGCAAGAGGACGGAAATTGAGATGAACGTGCCCAAGTGCATCATAACACTTGATAGGTTCTTTTGTCAGTATTCTTATAGCCAAAAGATCTAACACTTCATCAATGCTTACACCTTTTCGCTGCATTTTCAAGTAGATTGAATATCTATGTTTTATGCGTGAGAGTATTTCAAAATCATCTTCATAAAAACCATTTTGTACTAATATTTTTGAAATAGACTCTTTAAATTCATTAAGCTTCATCTCCATCGCATGATAATTTGTATCAAGATAGTTATCTATGTGATGTTTTTCTTCTGCAAAAAGATATCCAAAACTTAAATCTTCTAATATGTTTTTTAAGAAACTAATCCCTAATCGATGGGCTATTGGGGCATATACAACGAGTGTCTCTTCTGCTATTCGTCTTTGCTTATGTTCTGGTAATGCATCAAGTGTCAGCATATTATGAAGCCTGTCACAGAGCTTAACAACCAATACCCTCACATCTTCAATACTTGCAAGTAACATTTTTCTAAATGAGAGTGCAGAGACAACGAGTTTTTCATCAGAGTTAGAGGGTACTAACTCACTGTCACGAATAAGATCAATTTTCGTTAATCCTGAAACTAAATGAGCTACATCTCCACCAAAACGATTTTCAATTTCACTTATGGGGATATCTGTATCTTCCACCACATCATGCAACAGTGCAGCAATTGCCATAGACTCATCATCTGTAATGGCAGCAACAATAGAAGCAACTAATATTGGGTGGACAATATAGGGCTCACCACTCTTTCGAAATTGCTCTTTATGTGCTTCAATAGAAAAGGACAATGCCTCGTGTAATGTATCAGTAGGGGATATTTGCGAAAATAGGTAAGAGGATGCAGAATCAACATCACGAAGATGTTTAATCTTGTCGATGTTTATCTGACTCAGTCCCAAAAGATTACTTCTCTTTTTTAGTAAAGCCTTTAACGACAATAAGGCCTTGGGCAATTTCCATCAATGCTAAATCTGATGATTTTATTTTTGCTGTATTTACATTTAGTTTGCTAGTAGCACCGTTTTCTAATTCATCTGTTCTTTTTGAAACTGCAATTGCTAACTGGTAACGATCCATATTTGGATTCTCTTCTAAAACTTTTGCTGTTAACTCTTCAACTCTCATATACTTTCCTTTATTTAACTATTGAGCAATTTTTCATATTGCCGTTTAAAATGTCTAAAAGATTCCCTTTAATAGACATATCACAAACAATAATAGGCAAACTATTATCTTTTGCAAGTGCGATTGATGTATCATCCATTACTTTAATGTGATCTTGAAGTGCTTGATCATAAGTAAGTTCATCAAGTTTTTTTGCATCACTGTATTTTGCAGGATCTTTATCATAAACACCATCAACTTTTGTTGCTTTGATAATAACTTCAGCACCAATTTCTACAGCACGAAGCGTAGCTGCCGTATCTGTCGTAAAGAAAGGGTTCCCTGTTCCTGCAGCAAAAATAACGACACGACCTTTTTCCAAATGACGTGTTGCTTTACGGTTAATATAAGGTTCAGCAATCTGTTCCATCTTAATAGCGGTCTGCATTCTCACTTCTAAACCTGCATATTCACAAGCTTCTTGCATAGCCACCCCATTAATGACAGTAGCAAGCATACCCATATAATCACCCGATGTACGCTTAATAATGCCATCTTGTGCAGCAGTAACACCACGGATAATATTTCCGCCACCAATGACAATACCAACTTCAATACCAGCATCAACAAGAGACTTAATCTCTTGGGCAATGTATTTTAAAATTTTCGTGTCAATTCCATGACCTGCCTCACCGGCAAGAGCTTCACCTGAAAACTTAACCAAAACACGTTTGTTAGTCATGCATACACCTTTTTATAAAAATCCGTGAATTATACTCAAAAATCGCTTTTATTTTACTTTAATGCTGCAGATTTTGCGTGTTCAATCAAACTGTGCACATTAACACCGTGATCTGGATACTCGGAGCATCCAAGAGTTACTTGAAAATCAATATTACCATCTGTATGTAGATGGGGATCACCAATAAATACACTCTCGATTCTTTCTGTTATTTTAGAATAATTCCCATCTTCAAGATATTCATTAAATACAATTAGAAAAACATCTTCTTCAATATGTCCTACAATATCTTCATCTCTAACAAGTGTTAACAGACGATTAGCTGCTTCATGCATATAAGTATCTGCTTTTTCTTTCGATTCAGACTTAATATCTGCATAATTATTAACTTTCATAGCAGTTAGAATAAATTTTTTATTATGTCTTCTAGCTCTATCTATCTGTTCACTGATAACAAGCTCAATATTTGAAAGATTTGGAAGTTCTGTAACTGAATTAAAATAAGCACTTTTAATAAGCGATTGACTATTTTCGTGATGTGTATGCAATTTCTTTATAAATTTAAAATTAAAATAGAGACTTACAAAAAGTAAGATAGCAAATACAAGTGAGATATATTCAAACCATTCACTTTCAATCATAATAACACCTTAAAAGATTTTTAAACCTATTGTATCATAAATAGCATTAAAAGTGATTTTTTATTTTTCATAAAGCATAATAAAAGGTATCAACTCTGAAAAAACAACTGCTCTTCTATTTTCATCACTGTGAAGTATCAGATCTAACATCTGTGCAATATTTTCATCAATATCTGGTAGAAGTTTGCGAATATCTATAAGTTTTTCACGTTTGACAACATTTGTAAAACGCTCATAAGCACTATACGCTTCCTGTTTTGCAAGTTGAAAGTAGAGTTTTCTTCCAAGTTCAAAAACCTCAAACTCTTCATTTTTCCCTGTATTTACTTTTGTCTCAAAACCAAAATCAACCTCAATATTTTTAGCACGCAGATAGGCTTGTAACATCATCATAAATCCAATCTTTGCATTGGTAAAACTTGTAAGCACCCTCTCATTAAATCTCTCAAAACTCTCACCACTCTCACGCAGCCTTTTATACTCAAGCATCAAAGACTCTACATAATATTTTGCATATTCAAGTGGTGCACCTTTGAGTACGGTATGTCCTTCTACTGCACCCTCACCCGCAAGTTTTCCACCAAGGTAAATATTGACACCG
>Ga0256828_1000535_pt1 | contig 25038 bp, 23 predicted proteins | sample CV88metaG_FD_185993 | JGI IMG/M metagenome (GOLD analysis project Ga0256828, IMG submission 185993) | Hydrothermal vent microbial communities from East Pacific Rise, Pacific Ocean - CV88 | ecosystem: Environmental > Aquatic > Marine > Hydrothermal vents | place: Pacific Ocean: East Pacific Rise...
TCTGGGTTGCTAGAATGCTTATGATGGGGCGCCAATTAACAGGAGAGCTACCATATCCACATATTTACTTACACGCTCTTGTAAAAGATGAGAAGGGCGATAAAATGAGTAAATCTAAGGGTAATGTAATTGACCCATTAGAGATGGTAGATAAATTTAGTGCTGATGCACTTCGTTTTACTTTGGCAGTTTTGGCAGTTCAAGGGCGCGATATAAAGCTTAGCGTTGATAAACTAGAGCAGAGCCGTAACTTTACAAATAAGCTATTTAATGCAAGTAACTTTTTGCTATTAAATAGTGATAAATTTGCAGATTTAAGCGATATTGAGGTTAAAACACCTCTTGGAAAGTATATGCTAAATCGTTTTTATATAGCTGTTAAAGAGACAAGAGATTATACAGAGCAATACCGTTTTAATGATGCAGCTACTACACTTTATAGATACCTTTGGGGTGAGTTTTGTGATTGGGGAATTGAACTTAGCAAAGCGGATAAAGAGAGCATTGTAGAGCTTGGTGCTATATTTAAAGAGTCTATGAAGTTGCTACACCCATTTATGCCATTTATAACAGAGTTTTTATACCAAAAGTTAAGTGGAAGTGAGCTTAATAAAGAGAACTCAATTATGATAAAAACTTATCCAAAAGCTGGTGAAATTGACAACCAAATTGACAACACATTTAGCCTTGCAATTGAAGCAATTGTCTCTCTTAGACGCTGTAAAACTCTTGTAGATATGGGGAATAAAAAAATTGACAAAGCTTACATTAAGTTTACAAAAGAGGTTGACAAAGAGCTTCTAAAGCCTTATATATGCAAGTTAGCCAAGGTTGACGAGATTGACTTTGTTGAGAGTAAACCTCAAAATAGTGTAGTTGATGTAAGTGATAATATGGAGAGCTACATCTCAACAGATGATATAGATTTACAACCAATTATTGACAAATTAACAAAACAAAAAGTAAAGCTAGAAAAAGAGATTGCAAAGCTTAGTGGAATGTTAAATAATAAAAACTTTGTGGCAAATGCTCCAGCTGAAGTTGTAGAGCAAAATCAAAAAGCCCTAGATGATGCTAAAGAGAAGCTGGGCAAAGTTGAAAATGAATTAAAATCAATAAGTGCTTAAAATTATAAAGTATGATTTTTAAAAATTTAGAAGATATTAAAAAGTTATCACTAAAAGAGAAAAAAGAGGCTCTTATGCCTCAACATAGATTTAAGCTTTATAATGGCTTACATCGCTCTAATATGATGCTAAATCCTCTTAATTTAAAGCACTTAAACAGACTTGACTCCCTAGATGCCGATGCAGTTACACTTAATTTAGAAGATGCGATAGCACCTTCTAAAAAGGAAGAGGCTTTAATTAATATTGCCTACTTTTTAAGCCATTTAAAAAGAACTAAAAGTGAAATTATAATACGCGTAAACCCACTTGATTGTGGTGGTTTAGAAGAGATTGAGTTTTTAAAAGATTTTTGCTTTAATGCAATTAGAATTTCAAAGGTTAAAAGCCAAGAAGAGATAGAAAAAGTTTTAAAAATATTGCCCAAAGAGAAAAAGGTGCATATATCTCTTGAAAGTAAAGAGGCTTTTAGAGATTTAAGTTTTTGGATGCTTGATAGTAGATTTGAGAGAGCAAATTTAGGAGTTTTAGATTTATTAGCAGATTTAGATTTACCTCAATCATTGCTAAAGTTAAATAACTCAACAATTGGCTATATTTTGAGTAAATTTTTAATAGATTGCAAAACTATTGGTATTGAACCTGTTTCATTTATGTATCAAGATTATAAAAATATTGATGAATTTAGAGAATTTTGCTTGTGGGAGAAGAGTTTGGGCTTTAAATCAAAAGCGTGTATGGGACCAGCACAAGTTAAAATTGCAAATGAGATTTTTGCTCCAAATATAGATGAAATAGATAGAGCAAAAGAGATTATCGAAGCCTTTGAAGCTAACTCTAAAGAGGGTATAAATGGCTTTATGCACCAAGAGTATGGTTTTATAGATGAGCCTATCTATAAAGATGCACAAAATGTGCTAAATAGTGCTAAAATCTAACAATTACTCTATTATTAATGCTACTGTTTTGATAATAAGACTTTACACTATTTGAACTATTTTGAGATTTATTTTTTTTGATATATAGTGCTAAATCTTTTATTGTTTTGCATCCATCAGCAATAGCCATTTGAAGCAAATTTGTTTTTGTGTTCATAATATGTCCCTATATATTTTTTAAAATTATTCCATATATTGGCTTCGAAATATCTTAAATATGTAAAAAATGTTATATTTTAAGTTTATTTCATAATATGGGACTCTTTATTTTATTTTTTGGTAGTTTAAATCTTTGATGGATTTTAAACTATTGATTTTATGGTTATAAATTAGTTTTAAAAAAATGTCAACACCTTTTGGCTCATTTTTATTACCATGAACTAAAATAATTGAGCCATTTTTTGGCATTTGCCCTTTTGCCAACCATGCATTTGAGCCTATTGTGATTAATCCTAGTTCTCTAACTTTTTTAGCTACTTTTTTATTTGACACAAGCCCTGGAAATCTAAAAAAAACAGATGGCACAACTCCATTTTTTAATAGATATTTCTCTAGCTCTAATATATCACTTTGCATATTTTCCTCTTTTGATAAAACAAAATTCTCTTTTAAAGGAAGTTTTGGATGATAAATATGCTTAGCAGTGTGGTTACCCCATGTTATATCAAGTTTGCCCTCTTTTTGCCAAGTTTTAAGTTGAATAAACTCTTGGCGATGCTTTAAAATCCACCTTTTTGTAATAAACAGAGTTACTGGAACTGGATTTTTAAAGTTTTTTATCAAACTCTCATAAAGTCTTCTCTCAAAACCTTTTTTAGAAGATGGGCAGAGATCTGTAGTTAAAAATATACCATTTTTAGGCGTTGTTATGCCATCATTTTGCAAAGGGTGTTTTGGGTTATTAAAATCCCTTAATATTGTATAATTATTTGGAGTAGTTGGGCATTTAATTTGTGTAGTTTTATTTATATTTACTATATAAGTTTTAATTCTATCTGGATTTACTACTAAATAGTATAATTTATTGTTTATATCAAAGCTTCTAATTGCATAGTAGAGGTTTGAGTTTAGCTCTACACAAGCTTTAATTGGCTTATAGTTTGTAATATTTGCATAGATTGCTGTGCAAAATATAAGAATAGTTATAAATATTTTCATCTCTCATCCCAAGCTTTATGTGCTAAATTATTTACAATTTTATGTAACTCTTCTTGAGTTGGCACTATATCATTATTTAAAAGTGCCTTTGTAATTTGTTCATTTGAAGTAGTGCTATTTAAAAGTAGTTGCTCTATTTCTAAACTCGCTTTACCAACTATTTTAAGCAAGAAAAAGAGTTGCAAAGTTTCAACTTCATACTTTAGCAAATATGCACTTAAATCTCTAAAATCACTATAATTACTTGCTAAAAAAAGCTCTCTAAAGGCTCTAAAAAGTGTGCTAATTTCTCTTAAAGGCACTGCAAAATAGAGTAATCTTGCAGGAGTTGGCTTTGGCAATTCGGTAGCTCCAAAATAGACTCTAAGTGCTTTTTCTGTTTTGCTATATAAATTGCTTCTAAGCCCAACTAAGCCAATATCGCTAAGTAGATGGTGTCCACACCCCTTTAAACAACCACTAAAACCAACATTTATTCCAACCTTTACAAACTCTTCTAGCTCTAGTGGGTTAATATCTTTTTTTATATCCCAAAGTGAGAGTGGGCAGTAGCGACTTCCAGCACAAGCTAAAATTGTGGCATTTTCTATAGTGTTGGGCTTAGTTTTTAAGCCAATAAGGTGCAGTTTTTGATCAGCCCCTACTCTTATTTGATGCTCTTTTAATAACTCTTCTAAAGTGCTTAAATCAAGCTCTCCATAGCTTAAATTCAAAGCTTTTGCAAAGGTGCCATCTTTTAGTTGTGTGATACTTTTGTATTTAGAAGTTTGCATTAAAAGAGTGCCACTATTTTCTAATTTTTTAGCAAAATTTTTTTGAACCTCATCTCTAAATTTTTCAATTCCAATCTCTTCAAGCAGATAAAAAAGCCTAGTTTTAGAGCGACTTCCCCTAAGCCCAAGCTCTTTAAAAGCTAAAACTACTGCTCTAAAAAGCTTAGGCGCATCACTAGGAGGCACAAAAATATTGGCATCTTTGGCAACTTGATTATTTTTGCCACCAAGATATATATTAAAACCATACTCACTACCACTTTTAGCTAAGGCAAAGAGCAAATCACTCCCCCAAGGGTTTATAATAGGCTCAACTCTACCAATAATTGTGGTATTAAATTTGCGTGGAATTGTTCCAAAAAACTCTTTTTTATCTAAAAACTCCTCTCTAATTTGTGCAATTATAGGATCGCACTCAATTTTGGAGTCTTCTACCAAGCCATCATAAACATCAGTTACAATATTTCTAATATTATCTGTTAAATTTTGATGTGTGCTAAGCCCAAGCTCTTTTACTTTATAGTAAATTTTTAATATATCACTTGGCAAAATATTATGAAGCTCTAGCCCAGCTCGTGTTGTAGCAATAAGCTTTAAGTTAAACTCTTTTGCAATATTAATAAGCCCTATTAATCTAGCTTTTTCAATAACTCCACCATCAAGCCTAACTCTAAGCATAAATTTTTGGGGAGTCAACTTAATATTATAGATTCCATAATTTTTAAGATAAAACCTATCAGCCTCACTTAAATTACTATAATCAACATTTTCAATATCAAACTCAATTGGAGCTAACTCTTTTTTAAGGCGCTCTATCTTATTTAGCTTTTGTATAGTATATCCTTAATTTATAAATATAATAGTTATATTAAAAGCAAAATATATATTATATAATACTTAATTTTTTAACTATTTTTATTTAAAATCTCTTTAACTTTTGGTAAAAGCTCTTTTTTTATCTTTTTGTAAGTTACTTCAAAGGCACTAAAATCTTTGCCATCTGGGTCTTCAAAGCCAATATGAACTTGCTTAGCCTTACTTGAAAAAATTGGACACTGCTCTTTTGCATTGTCGCATACAGTTATAATTAAATCAAAGTTAATATCTATCACCTCATCAAAGCCTTTAGAGTAGTAGCTATCGCTCCAAGCCCCATTTAACTCTAAAACTCTTTTTGCATTTGGATTTACTTTGCCACTTGGTTTTGCCCCACAACTGTATGCTTTTATGCCATTTAACTCTTTGTTTATAAGTGCTTCTGCAATAATACTTCTGCAACTATTGCCTGTGCAAACAATTAAAACTTTTTTCACAATATCCCTTTTTAGTTATAATTGTATCAAAATAGCTTTATCTTTTAATTTCTAATTTTAGTTACAAGCTCCCAATATTTATTGTTGTTATACTCAAATTCGCTTAAAATATCTAGCCCTAATTTTTTGTGGTGGGCGTTAAAAGAGCGAGGATTTATTTTATTTACAAATGTTATTAAAATATCAAATCTATTTGTCATATTTTTCTTAGCAAAGTTAAAAATTTCTGGTAAAAGCTTTGTGCCTCTATAGGCTTTATCTATGCAAATTGGTCCATATTGATAACTATTTTTAGATGTTATATCTATGCCTCTATAGCTTTTGCAATCTAAATTTTTTGCCATAAATGCAAACATTGCCCATCTGCTCCAAAACTCCCAACTTGCACTCATAACATAAGCTACTACTTTGCCACTATCTACTGCAATAAATAAGCCCTTCTCTTGCTCAATTAAATCTTTTAACTCATCTTTTGTAAAAGGTGTTGTTACGAAACCATCTTTTTTATCCTCTTCTTTAATGGTATCAACTTGATACTTTGCATGTAAATTTAAAGTTGAGTCAATATCCTCTAATGTTGCTACTTTTAACTGCATATTAATCCTTTATTTTTAACTTTTAATTGTTAATTGTTAATTTCTCTAAATTCTCTCATTTTGTCAATTGTTTGTAAATCTAATTTACTTCCTCTTTTTTGTAAACTATTTACAATCATTGTAAATCTTTCATTTGGTAAGTGTTGTCCTAGCTTGGCTTTGGCTCTAATTTTATATGGTGTTATTTTGACAATTGCTGTTTTTGAAATTGAATTAGTGTAAATTTTATCTGTTAAGTTTTTGTAATTTCCCTCTGGTTGCAATTTTTGCATTAGGGCATTTAAAACTTTTGCTTTTAACTCTGAATTTTTTACAACTTCTGCAACTCCATCAATAGATACACTCTCAAAAAAGTGAGTTGCAGGACATGCTAAACCACTATTGCTACTAAAGTATGATGCAATTATAGAGTATGGCTTAACCACACTAAAAGATACATTCTTATTTATATCTAAAAATCTCATCTTTTTACCAAATTGTGAGCCATGAAAATAGATACAACTATCAATTCTAACAAAATTTAGTGGCACAGAGTATGGCACAACACCTTTAGATAGAGCTAAAGTCCCATACTCTGCACTATCTAAAATATCATAAATTTTCTCTATATCTTTAATTTCAAAAATATCTTTCATAAAACTCCTTTTCTTCATTTTTAACTTTTCACTCTTAATTTTTAATTTTCTTCGCTATTATACTTTTAAACTAACCCTTTAACAAGATACAAATTTTATAAAATTTTAGTGGACAGATTAGTAAAGCCTTTGGCTTTTGCTTAAAGCTTTAGAAGGATAATGATGTATAAACTAGATAGCAAAACAGAAAAAGCACTACATATTCAACTATATGAAGCACTAAAAGATGATATTATAAATAATTTAAAAGTTGGCGATAAATTGCCATCTATTAGAGAGCTTTGTAGCAACTATAATATTAGCAAAACAACTGTGCAAAATGCCTATAATCAGCTTTATGCAGAAGGTTATATTGATTCAATTCCCAAAAAAGGTTACTTTGTAAGTGAGCTTTTAGAGTGCCAATTCTCTCCTAAGATTAGTGCCACAAGTAAAGAGAGTAAAAAGCAATATAGATACGACTTTTCGCCTACAAAACACCATAAAAGCTATTTTCCTATAAAAATTTGGAAACGCTTAAGCCACAAAGCACTCAATTTAGATTTAGATTTTGCAAGTTATAGCAACGGGCAAGGGGAGTTAGCTTTAAGAGAAGAGATTGCAAAGTATCTGCAAAACTCAAGGGGTGTTAAGGCAAGAACTTCAAATATTGTAATAAGTTCTGGTTTTATTACTGCTATTACTCTTGTAGCAAAACTTTTAAAGCAAAAATATGCTAATTTTGCCATAGAATCACCAGGATACTATATTACAGAAAATATATTTAAAGAGTATGGATACAAAATTAGTAAAATATCACTAAATATGGGTGGTATCAATTTAGACGAGCTTAGCAAGAGTGATGCAAAAGTAGTATATATTACACCATCTCATCAATATCCAACAGGGCTTGTTATGCCAATATCAAAGCGCCAAAGAGTTATAGAATTAATGCATAAAAAAGATGGCTATATAATTGAAGATGATTATGATAGTGAGTTAAATTACCAAAGCCGCCCAATTCCATCACTTCATGGGCTTGATAATTATGATAGAGTAATATATGTTGGCACTTTTGCAAAGGCTCTTTCTCCAGCTTTGAGAGTTACTTATATGCACCTTTCAGATGAGCTTTTAAAAGCTTTTAAATTAAGCTATGATAGCCACTTTTGCTCTGTAAATATCCATACACAAAAGACACTAGAACTTTTTTTAAAAGAGGGCTATTTTAATAGGCACTTAAGAAAAATCAGAGCGCAAAATAAGAAAAAACATAATTTAATGATAAAGTGCCTAAAAAGTGAGCTTGGTTGTAGCTTTGAGTTTGTGGCAAAAGGGGCTGGACTTGCAATTTTAATATATCCAAAAGGGAGTTTTAATTGGCAAAAATTTAAAGAGCTTTTAGAAAAAGAGAGCATAAAAGTCTATTTTGCCTCACTTTGCAATACTAGCAATTTTGAAGCCATTCGCCTTGGTTTTGGAAACTTTGATTTAGATGAGATACCAAAGGCAATAAAAGCCTTTGCAAATGTGTGGAAAGAGATTTCTACTGCTTATTAATTTTTTCAAAAACTGAACAATAAAACAGTTCACCAAGCATTTTATCAGCAAGTGTATCTACTGTTAGAACAATATCTATTGGATAATCTTTTAGTGCATTTTGTTCCTCTTTTCCTCTAACTCTTGCAACAATATGGGCATTTGGTGAAACATCTAACACTGCTTGTGAGATAAGACGAATTTTCTCTAAATTGTGAAATGTAATTAGCACTGCTGTTGCATTTTTTATATTTACAGATTCCAAAACTGCTCTTTGAGCCGCATTACCAAAAAATACTGGTTGATTATCTTCTAAGGCTTCTTGATAGAGCTTTAAGTCGTGTTCAATTAACACAAAATCAAAACCATTTTGCTTTAAACTATTTGTAACTTTGCGCCCAAGTGGTCCATATCCACACACTACAACATGGTTTTTAAAGCCAACAGAGCTTATTTTGTTTTCTAAAATTGGCTCTTTAAATACAATGTCTGCAAGGCGTGTTAAATTTTTTATAATAAATGGTGTTAATATCATTGAGAATATTGTAGCTGTTGCTAAGATATTTGATGTTTTTTCATCTATAAATTGATGTTTTTGAGCCAAAACAAAAATTGCCAAAGCAAACTCACCAATTTGAGATAGTGCTAAAGCACTCTTAAATGCTGTTCGCTTTTGATTAAAGATTAAAACCCCAAAAATAACTGTGGCTTTAATTGCCATAACTGCTATAAGCAAAATTAAGATAGTTAGAAAATTTTTAGCAACTATACCAAGATCTATTCCACTACCAACAACAAAGAAAAATAGCCCTAAAAATAGGTCGCGAAATGGTGAGAGGTCGGCTTCTATTTGGTATTTGTAGCGCGATTCAGCCAAAAGCATTCCTGCAAAAAAAGCACCCAAAGAGTAAGAGAAGCCAAATAGATGAGCAACTTCGGCAGAGGCTAAAACTGTAAATAAAATTGCAAGTAAAAATATCTCTTGATTTTGGCTTTTTACAGAAAAATCAAGATATTTATCTATTCCAAACTTACCTACAAATAACAATACAAAAAACATAAGCATATGTCCTGATGTATTTAAGAGCAAAGTAGCAACTTCTACATCTTTGGTAAATACATCAATAAGTATTAAAATGGGAATTACTGCCAAATCTTGAAATAGCAAAATTCCAAGCACTTTACGCCCATATCCTGCGTGAATATCTCCATTTTCATTTAACATTTTTAGCACAATTGCAGTTGAAGACAAAGCCAAAGCAGAAGCAATAATAATTGCACTTTTTTGCTCAAAACCTAGCAAAAACTCTGCAATTATTGTAAATACTCCAGCAGTTATTAAAACTTGCAAAGAGCCATATAGTAACACTTGTTTTTTCATTACTTTTAGCTCATTAAAGCTAAACTCTAATCCAATTGTAAACATTAAAAATATAATTCCAAGCTCTGATAGATGCTCTAACTCTTTTGCACCATCACCTCCTACAAATTGTGAAATGATTATACCTGTAAATATATAGCCAATAGCTGTTGGCAAATCAAGTTTTTTTAATAAAATATTCAATATTGATGCTATTAGTATTGTTAATATAAAAACTATTACCTCTTCCAATTTATACCTTTATTTTAGATTTTTTGGGGATTTTTATGTCAAAGTGCTTTATAATAGCATAAAAAGTTTAAATTTACTTCCGTTTTTAGGGCAAAAACCAACTATTTATCATTTTTTGATATACTACTATAAAAGAAATATATTAAGGGGTTTAAAAGTGAGCAATCTAAAAGATATTTATGAAAAAGCTGGACTTTTTTATGTGGGTAAAGATGTAAATAAAGATAATTTAGAGGTTACAGAGGCTTTAACACTTCTTAAAAATAAAAACTTTACAACCCACGCAGCAATTATTGGAATGACTGGTTCTGGAAAAACAGGGCTTGGAATTGGACTACTTGAAGAGGCAGCAATTGATAATATTCCATCAATTGTAATTGACCCAAAAGGTGATATGGGGGATATGCTTTTAACAGACCCTAGCTTTTCGCCTCTTAGTTTTAAGCCTTGGGTAGAAGATGATGCTAAAGCAAAAGGGGAAGACCCACTTGAGTATGCAGCAAAAATTGCAAATATGTGGCGTGAAGGAATTTATAGCTGGGGGCAAGATGAGGATAGAGTTGCAAAGTTTGCAGCAGTTGATAAAACCATTTTTACACCCGGTTCAAGCGCTGGAGTGCCAATTAATATCTTAAGCTCTCTTAGTAAACCAAGTAGTGAGATTTTAGATGATGCTGATAACTTTAGTGCCTATCTCTCAAGCACTGTTGGCTCACTTTTAGCACTTATTAACATAGAGGCAAATCCACTAGAGAGCAAAGAGTTTATACTGCTTTCTCAAATTATAGCTCAGGCTTGGAGAAATGGTGAGTCTATGGGCTTAGATGCACTTGTGGGGGCTGTTATAAACCCTCCATTTAAAAAGATTGGAGTATTGCCAATTGAGAGTTTTTATCCAGAGAGTGAGCGCTTTAAGTTGGCAAATAAATTCAACTCTGTAATTGCAAGTCCTAGCTTTATGGGGTGGTTACAAGGTGAAGATTTAGATATTCAAAGGCTTCTTTATGGCAAAGATGGCAAAGCTAAAGTTGCAATTTTCTCTATTGCCCATCTTAACGACTCTCAAAGAATGTTTTTTGTAACATTGCTTTTAAATAAAGTAGTTGCTTGGATGCGTCGCCAAAGTGGTAGTAATCGCCTCAAAGCAATGCTTTATATGGATGAGATTTATGGCTTTTTCCCACCTACAAAAAACCCACCAAGCAAAGAGCCAATGATTACGCTTTTAAAACAAGCTAGAGCTTATGGATTGGGTGTAGTTTTAAGCACACAAAACCCTGTGGACTTAGATTACAAAGGCTTAAGCAATATTGGAACTTGGTTTGTAGGAAGATTGCAAACAACTCAAGATATTAATAGAGTAATTGATGGGCTTGGAGGTAAGATTGATTCATCAATCAGTAAAAAAGAGATTGCAACACTTTTAGCAAATTTAAAAAAGAGAACTTTCTTCTTAAAGAGCGCTCATCTTGACGATATTAGGCTATTTGGCACTAGATGGGTGCTTAGCTACCTAAAAGGTCCACTTAAAAAAGATGATATTAGCTCACTAATGGCAGATAAAAAAGATGGCATTGAGCCTAAAGCACAAGAGTTAATTAGCAATGCTAAAGATGATGATTTTGTAAGCAATATTACATTAAGTGGAAATGTTGTGCAACGCTTTGAGGCTGATATTACAGGCAAAAAGGAATATACTCCAACAATTGGTGCTAGTGTAGAGGTTGCTTATATTGATGCAAGAAGAGGTATAGATGAAACAAAAGAGCTAGAGCTTACACTAAATTTAGATGGACTCAATAGTTGCGATTGGGACAACGAAGAGGAGCTAGACGAACCACTAAAGAGCTTTAGCACAAAGGCTCCAAAGGGGGCAAAGTTTAAGCCTTTGCCAGATTTTATAAGCGAAGATAAGTCGCTAAAACAGTGTGCTAGGGCTTTAAAAGAGCATATTTATACTACTAGAAAACTAGAGCTTTATCGCTGTAAAAAACTAAGATTAGAGTCTGAAATAGATGAGAGTTATGATGATTTTGTAGTGAGAGTTCAAGATGTGCTAAGAGATAAATTTGAAGATAAATTAGATGATTTAAAGAGTAGATATAAAAAGAAATTTGATAGGCTAGAGAGCCAAATAGAACGCGCTCAAGCACAAGTAGAAAAAGAGAAAGCAGACCAAACAAATTCACTAATTGGAGCTGGAATTTCAATTATTAGCGCTCTATTTGGAAGAAGCTCAGTAACTAAGATTGGAAGAGCAGTTAATAAAAGTGGCAGGGTTATGAAAGAGCGAGGCGATATCAGCCGAGCTGAGGCAAGATTAGATGAACTAAATGAGCGCTACCAAGAGATGCAAGATGAGTTAGAGGATAAAATAGATGAACTTAACCAAGAGTGTAGCTTAGATAATTATGAGATAGATACAATCTTTATAAAACCAAGAAAAAGTGCTATTGATATTAATGAAATCGCCCTACTTTGGAGAATTTCTTACTAAAAATTAGAACTTTGTTTATAATTAAAACCTGCTACCAAAGTATGGTGGTAGGTTTTACAACTTTTGTTATTTTATCTGCTTTGTTTTGTTCGGCAATCTCTTCACACTGGTTTAAAAGTGCTTGGACAATACTATACTCATGCATATTGAATACCTATTCATTTTTAAAGCTATTTTACAATAAGTTAGCTTTATGTAATGTAATGTTAAAATTTTCTTATGAAAAAGATAATTTTAATAGTAGCACTTACAATATTAGCACTACACTCTAAAGCAATTGAGCCTCTACCTCAAAGTTTAAAAGAGCAGATGATACAAAGTGGCATTTATAAAGAGGGGTGTCCAGTAGCACTTAATAATCTTCGTTTAGTTACAGTAGCTTACAAAGATTTTAAAGGTGAGTTACAAGAGGGCAAAATAGTTGTAAGTAGCGATATTGCAAACGAGGTTGTGCAAATTTTTAATATATTAGTTAAGCTTGATTATCCTATTCAAAAGGTAGCTCCACTTTCAAATTATGGAAGCTATATAAATGCAATTAATAAAAATATTACTTATGGTTTTGATTGTAGAGTAGATTTAAACAATCCTAAAAAGTGGTCTAAACACGCTTTTGGGAAAGCTATTGATATAAATCCAGTGCAAAATCCATATGTTAATGGAAGCAAAATTTTACCAGCTAATAGCAAAAGATACACAGGCTTGGGAAGACGACATATTGGCATTGTAGCAGATAATAGAGCTATACTTTTAAAAACTGATGCACCTATAGATGTATTTAAAAAGAAAAACTGGAAATGGGGAGGAGATTTTGCTGGATATAAAGATTATGCACATTTTGAGAAAGAGGTAGATGAGCAAAGCGCACTCCCAATAACCCAACAAAAAAAAGAGCAAAATATAAATAATATTAAAGTAAAAAATCTATTTAAAAATATGCCAACAGAGGATAATGGGCTTTTTTAGAGTTATTAGCAAGTTAATATTTGCTAAAATTGCTTTATGAAAAAATTAATAACAATCTTTATACTTTTATTTAATATAGCATACTCAAAAAATTGCACTGTTGCACCATTTATCTTAAACTATACTATAAATTCTAATATAGATAAGTTGAGTTATATAAGCGACATAAAGCAAAATTATAAAAAACTAAAACATTTATGCGTAAATCTATTAGCCTTTAGAGAGGGGGCTTTAAGATGGAAGATGCTTTTGGTTACAAATCCTAAAAGAGAGCATGGAGTATTTTGGTTTTTGCCACACGATAATGAAAATAGCGCTTTTAATAGCGCTGTTTATGCCGTATCAAAGTATGGAGGTGGCTTTTTAGCAGTTGTAAATAATAACAAACGCTATAATGCTGGGCAAGATCCAAATAGAAATTTTTCATACTCTAGGGTTAAAATTTGCAAAGAGCAAATAGCACCCTCACCTATTTATACAAATATAGTTTTTTCAATAATTGATTACTATAAAGGTGCTTCAATGCCATATTTGGCACTTCATAACAATACAAATGGTGGTGGAATTTCGATTTTAAAAAGCTCTTCTAAAGTAAAATCATATTTAGCTTACCCAAAGAGTCAAATTATAGATGGCAAAGGTTTACAAGATGAAGATAATTTAGTTTACATGGTAGGTTTACAAAAAACTCCACCAAGCTCGTTATATAAGCTATTAAAAGCTGGTATGAGTGTAAAGTATGAGATTGTCAATAGTATTAACAATGACTGCTCAATGTCAAACTTTGTAGTTTTAGAAAAAGGCACAAACAACTACTTTAATATAGAGACTCAACACAGACAAAGTTGGGTTCAAAAAGAGATGATAGATAGAGTTATTAAATTGATAATTGATAATTAAGACTTCTCTTATTTTTTACTTCTTACTTTTTCTTGCTGTAAGTAAGAAAACCCCATATTCGCCATAAGGTTTTTTAACAATTGAGGCATCTTGAATTTTTATATCTTTAAATCCTGCCTCTTTTGCCCATGTTTTAAATTGCTCTCTATCAAAGCCAAAGTGTTCAACTCCTGTATCAATTGTATGAAATGAACCATCTTCAATATCTAAATCTGCTAATGCTATATAGCCGTTAAGTTTAAGCATTTTGTAAAATATTGTAAATAGCTTGTCAACCTCTTTTACATGATGTATTGTCATAGATGAAATAATTGCATCAAAGTTATCGTTTATAGGCTCTTTGGTTATGTCAATCTCTTTTATTGTCAGTTTACAAGGTAGTTGCTTTTTGCTTAAAACACTATTCATTGAAGGAGAATTATCAATTGCAACAATTGAGCTAACATATGGTGCAATTTGTTCAAGCAAAAGCCCTGTTCCTGAACCAAAGTCAGCAATATGCCAAGATTTTTTAAAATTTATCTCTTCTAAAATTTTATTAGCTATATTTACAACATTGTCAACTCTTCTTTGCTCTTTTTCATAATCTTTTGCTTTAATTGCAAATTTATCTTTATTGATTTACTCCTCCTTTATATTAGGCAAATATTATGCTATTATAACAAAATAATTTTAGCTTTAAAGGTTTGGAATGTTATATAACTTAAAAGATTTAAAAAGTAGTGATATTTATAAATTAATGAGCCAAGGTGTAATTCCACGCCCAATTGCTTGGATTGTAACAGAGCAAAATGGAGTTGTAAATATTGCTCCATTTAGCTACTTTACACCACTAAGCTCTAATCCTCCAAGTGTTATTGTATCTATTGGACATAAAACTGATGGCTCACCAAAAGATAGCCTACAAAATATTAGAGATACTAAAAAATGCACAATTTGTTTAGTGCCAGAGGAGAATTTAGAGAAGATGCACTTTAGTTCAAAAGAGTTAGCAAGAGATAAGAGTGAAGTTAAAGAGTTTGATATTAAAACTACTAAAGTTTATAAAAATTATCCACCAATTGCAGAGAATACCCCATATGCTCTATTTTGCACACTATCGCAAGAGGTTGATCTAAATGGTAGCCAAACAGTGCCAGTAATTTTAACAGTGGATGCAATTTATGTAAATGATAGTGTAATAACAGATGGAGAGAAGATTGAACTTAGTTTCAAACCAGTAGCAAGAGTTGGCAAAGCTTACGCATTTTTGGGCAAAGATATAGAAGCACCAATAATTAAATAGGGATAAATATGGATATATATTTTGCAGTTTTAAACTTTACAATCTCTGGGGCAATAGCTTTTGTTGGCATACTTACATTAATAAAAGTTAGCACTCCAAGAGAGGTTTTGTTTGCTCTGTTGCCACTTCTCTTTGCACTTCATCAATTTGTTGAAGGCTTGGTGTGGCTTGGTGTTGGAGGGCATATTGATAAGAGAGCTTTAGATATTGCCGCAGGATATTTTATATATTATGCGCAAGGTGTTTTACCTTTTTTGGTTCCACTATCTCTTTGGCTAATAGAAAAAGTTAAATGGAGAAAAAGATTAATAGGTATTTTAACTATTTTGGGCTTGGTTTTAGCAGTTTATACAATGTATGGTTTAGCTACAGTTCCAAGTAGTGTAAGTGTTGTTAATAATGTTTTATATTATAAAAATCCAACTACTAACAATATTTATGTTGGGGTAACTTATGTTTTAACAACTTGTGGCTCTTTGATGCTAAGTAGCTCTATCTCTATTGCAATATTTGGTTTATTAAATTTAATTGGATTAATTGTTATCTATTTATTACGCCCTTATGGATTTACCTCTTTGTGGTGTTTGTATGCTGCTGTTGTAAGTGGTATGCTATATTTTTATTTTATAGAGCGACGCATTGAGTTTTTGCAAGATTTACAAATTAAGAGAAAAGAGTTTAGCAAAAAGTTAGAGTTAGAACTTGAGCATTTGAAGAAAAAAAGATTATTTACTAAAGAGGTAACATGATAATTTATATACATGGCTTTGGCAGTAGTGGGCGTGGTAGTAAAATAACTAAATTTAGAGAGTATTATAATAAAAAAGGTATAAAACTTATTGCTCCATCACTATCTTATGTTCCAGAACTGGCAATTGATACATTAGAGCAGTTAATTAAAAATTGCGAAAATCCAAAACTTATTGGCTCATCTTTAGGTGGATTTTATGCAATCTATTTGGCTAATAAATATAACTTAAAAGCAGTTTTAATAAACCCAGCAGTAAAGGCTACAAAAACTCTACTAAAATATGTTGAGCAAGGAGAAATGGCAACAAACTACTACGATTTAAGTAGATTTGAGTTCAATTTAAAGCACTTAAATATGTTAAAAGAGTATGTAGTAGATAATCCTAATGCTAAATATCTCTTAATGCTTCAAAAAGGTGATGAAGTATTAAATTATCAAGATGCCCTAAATCTACTGCCAAATGCAGAGCTTATTTTAGAAGATGGTGGAAACCATAGCTTTGAGGGAATTGAGAGATACTTTAAAGAGATTGATAAATTTCTTTTTGAAAATTAATCTCTTTTAAATAACCAAAATAAAAATGCAAAACCAAGAGAGATATTTATATAACTTAGCTCACCATCAAATGTTTTTTTACTTAACCATATAAGCATATCACCCATCTCTTTATTGGGAGCATTTTGGGCATAATTTATAATCCAAGCATTTATCTCATTATGGTAGAAATAGTTTAAAAACTCTGGCACAAAAAAGAATAAAATTACACCCAAAAATCCCCAAATAGTTCTTTTTGGTTTTATTTTTTGCATCTGTTCTTGAAATTTAGGGTTATTTTGTAGATTTTCTTGAATCTCTTTTATTTTATCTTTCATAAACTTATTTTATCAAAGATTTACTAAAAAGAGTTAGCATAAAGCCATAAAGCTTTATGCCTTTTATATTTAATTTATCTCTAATTTTTGCTTAGAGTGAGTATTGGTTTTATTATTATCTACTTTATTGTTTGTAGAAACATCTGTTTTACTCTTATGTGAATTATGCTCAAAAGAGTTATCTTTATTCATATCTGTTTTTGTTGAGTTATTATCTTTATGTTTTGCAAACCAATCATTAAAATTGTGCATAAATCTATTTTTATCTTTAAATCTATTTAATGTATCTTTAAAGTGTTTTAGAGCTTGAGTTTTATTTACATCTAAGATGCCATTTCCATCTCTATCTAAAATATCTCTAATTGTAGGTAATTTCTCTAACAGTTTTTTATCGTTTATTGTTCCATTTTTATCTTTTAAATCTTTAAATCTTACATGATCACCTATTTGCTCTAGCTCTGATTTTGCTTCTTGAGAAATCACAATACCATTACTTGCATTTTCATCACTATCTAAAGTTTGAAGAAGTTGCAACATCTTATCTTCTACCTCTTTATCATTGGCACTAATATCAGTTGGTGTAACTACTGGCTCTTTAATTTTATCTGTAATTTCTGTGCTACCAAGAATTAAATTACCTATTTTAAATGTTACTTTATCACCTTTTTTATACTCAAAATAACCTTCAGCATCTGTTTTGCCATGTAATCCAGAAGTTGTATTATACTCTAAACCAGCAACTGGTGAATCTACAAATTGCCCTTTTTGAGTCTTACTATTTGTATTATCTACACTTGTAGAGTTGCTATCAGATTGCGCACTTGTATTGTTATCTGCTTTGCCATCTACTTTTGTTTTATTGTTATCACTATTTGTAGAATTGTTATCTACTTTTGTCTTATTATCGTTAAAGTCTGTTTTGTTATTGTCTGTATGAGTAGAGTTGTTATCTACTTTCATATCTTTTTTGCCATCTACTTTTGTAGAGTTATTATCAGATTTTGCACCTGCATTGTTATCTGCTTTGCCATCTACTTTTGTTTTGTTATCGTTAAAGCCTGTTTTATTGTTGTCTGTATGATTTGAGTTGTTGTTCCCTTTCATATCAGTTTTATTATCTACTTTTGTTTTATTGTTATCTGCACTTGTAGAGTTGTTATCTACTTTTGACTTATTATTGTTAAAGTCTGTTTTGTTGTTATCTGTATGAGTAGAGTTGTTATTCCCTTTCATATCTTTTTTATCATCTATTTTTGTTTTGTTGTTATCAATTTTTGTAGTATTATTATCTACTTTTGTTTTGTTATTGTTAAAGTCTGTTTTATTGTTGTCTGTATGATTTGAGTTGTTGTTCCCTTTCATATCAGTTTTATTATCTATTTTTGTTTTGTTATTATCAACATCTGTTTTATTATTATCTTTTTTATTCATCCAACCTTGTGCATTTGCACTGCTATTGTTACCTTTTTTAAATGCATCAGCTTTCTTTTTTGCCTCTTCTGCCTTTCCTTTTGCTTTTTGAGCTTTATTAGATTTTTCAACTACTATATCTTTGATTTTTTCATTTATACCTTTAGCTTCACTCTCTTTCTTTTTAGCCTCTTTTTCATCTACCTTTTCACCATTTGGCAATTTACCTTTTGATATTTTTTCAAGACTATCTTTAAAGTGAGATAGTGCTTTTTCCTCATCAATATCAATTGCACCATCACCATCTTTATCTAACTTAGCTTTAAGAGGCTTAAGTGCATCTATAATTTTAGTATCATCTACTTTTCCATCAGCACCTTTAAACTCATCAAGTTTTTTTGGTTTAGCTAAACTTTCATTAATTTGTTTTTTAACATCTGCACTAATTTCAATACCATTTGTTGCATTTTTATCACTATCAAGAGATTGCAATATTTGTAAAACTTTTGTTGCAGTTTCATTACTATCTGCAATATCATTTGGTGTAACTACTTTTCCACTTGGTTTAACATTACCCAATACTAAATCACCAATTGAGAATGTAACTCTATCATTACTTTTAAACTCAAATTTACCAAATTTATCAGTTGTTCCACTTAATCCTGATGATGTATTATAATCAAGTCCAGCAACTGCTGAATCTATAAAATAACCTGTTTTTGTTTGAGAAGTTGGAGTAGTAGTTGCACTTGCACTACTATTATCACTTCCACTGCTGCTACTATTACTACTGCTATCACAACCTGTTAATGCCATAATTGCTATTAGCGAAATACTACCTATAAACTTTGCTTTCATAAATCATTGTCCTTTTAATTTATTTTAAATCTAACCACCAAAGGCACCTATATACCATACAATTATGCAACTATATAAATTAAAATAGTTACATAATATGGAATTATATTAATTATAAGCTTAATTGTAAATTAATAATGTAGCCATTTAATGGGATTATTTATATTTGTTTTTTAATTAAATTATATCTACTACAAAAAGTATCTATTATGCAATCTATATAAATATATTCAGAAAATTGAACTAAAATATAAGGGTTAATTATTATAATTATAATTATTTAATTTTATTTTTAAGGAAAAATTATGAAAAAAGTTATACTGCTATCATCACTTTTAGCATCAACACTCTTTAGTGCAGAGCTACAGTGGGGACATGGAACTATAGATTTAAAAAGTGGTTTTGTTGGTTTAGACCAAACTATTAGTGATGATATAGATACATACTCTTTAGTTGAACAACATAGTAATATATCTAATTCTAAATTTTTTTATGGATATACATTTACAATATTTGATTCTAAAAAAATTAGACAAGCTCAAAAAGATATAAATAGTGGTATTTCAAATGTAAATTCTGCACTAAAAGGAGCTGGAGGCTATGTTACAATTCCTGCACTCGATTATAGATTGCAAGGTTTTGATGGTGGTTTAACACTTGGATATGATTTAGCAAGTAGCAACAAAGAGAATTACCTTGGCGTTGGAGGGTATTTAGGTATATCGGTGCCATATATTTATAGTTCTAAATCTCACTCTGATACAATATCTGTAAATTTAAAGATGGCAGATTATTTAAAAGATTCAAAAACAGATATTTCAACATATAAAATAGGTTTGGGTCTGTTTGGTCAAAAAAGTTTAGGTAAAAATGCCTCTATTTATGGAAGCGCAATATATGCATACCAAAATGGAAATATTAAAAATGATTATGCCAAAGCAGATTTTGATGTTGATGGAAACTATTTAGAGTTTAGTGGTGGTTTAAAAATACACGCTTCAAAGCAGAGTTCACTCTCGGGATTATATGCAACTGTTGGGCTTAGACATAGAGAGTGGAAGTTAGATAATGCTTCAATTAATGTTACTGGTGTTGCTGGGTTAAAATCTCCAAAAAGCAATTTTGAATTTAGCTCAAATGTAGCAACTCTTGGAGTGGGATACTCTTTTTAGTATCTCCTACTCATCATAACATGGTCCATAATATTTAAACACTGCTCCATCGTTATGCAAATCTCCTAAAGTTGGATATGTTTGCTTCTCTCCAGCAACTTCTCCACAAACTGCTATTTTATCATTTTCAGATATACCAGAAGCTTCTGTATCAATGTTGCTATTTGTTGTTGCACAGCCAATAAAAAATATTGTAGTAGCTAATAAAGTAAAAAATTTCAAAATATTCTCCTAAAGTATTTAATATAGAAATATTACTAACTATTAGCTTATAAATATATGATTAAAAAATATTAAATTTAGAAATTTTTTAACTATTTTGAAAAATTAATAGGTATAATTTTGGAAGTTTTTAAGTGGTGACCCCTAGGAGACTCGAACTCCTGTGGCCAGGATGAAAACCTGGAATCCTAACCGCTAGATGAAGGGGCCAAAAAGCAGTTACTTCTTTTTTGAAGTGGCGAAATTATAATTCAAATATACTTAAAAATAGCTTAAATAAGGAAAAAAGATGAAAAAAAGAACTATTTTATTTATATCTTCTGCATTAATGACAATTAATGGATGTGTTGGCTCAATGCCAGAGTATCAAACAAGTAAAGGAACTATGATAGTTTTTAAGACACCTACTATGAGATATGCCGACCAAGGATTTGTTTCAACTGCAAGTGGTGAAACAAAAGTAGAAATTTATGGTAGTGGACAAGCTGTTATGAGGCTAAGAATTACACCAACTCAAGTTTGCGTAAGCAAAATGGCTTGTATGAGTAAAAAGAGTTTAATGCAAAAATTTTAGGAAATGCCAATTATCCAAGTGGTTTAATAGAGCATATTTTTAGAGGTGAACCAATATTTGGAATGGAGGGTATGAAGCAATCTGACCATAGCTTTAGACAACATATTGTAAAACCAGGAATGAATATTAATTACTTTAGAGGTATTAAAAGAATTGAGTTTAAAGATAGTGTAACTGGGGTTAAAATAAAAGTTTTAACTATGTAGTGTTAAGTTAATATTGTTAAAATAGAAGAAAAAATGGAGAGTTTGAATGAATAAAAAATATGTAGGAGCGCATGTAAGCGCCAGTGGTGGGGTTGAGAATGCTCCACTAAATGCAAAAAATATAGAGGCAAAGGCTTTTGCTCTATTTACAAAAAATCAAAGACAGTGGGTTGCAAAACCTTTAACTCTAAAAAGCATAGATGAGTTTAAAATAAATCTAAAAGAAGCAGGTATTAAACCAGAGCATATATTGCCACACGATAGCTATTTAATAAATTTAGGACATCACGAAGAGGAGAAGTTAGAAAAATCTCGTAAAGCCTTTGTAGATGAACTCCAAAGGGCTGAGCAACTTGGATTAAAACTACTAAATTTCCACCCAGGTAGCCATTTGCAAAAAATATCTAAAAAAGCAACTGATTATGAAGAGCAATTAAAAAAAGCAGAATATGAGTGCCTTGATGTAATTGCAGAGTCTATGAATTTAGCAATTGAAGCAACCAAAGATAGTGATGTTATTTTAGTTATTGAAAATACTGCTGGTCAAGGCAGTAACCTTGGTTATAAGTTTGAGCATTTAGCTTACTTAATTGATAAAGTTGAAGATAAAAGCCGTGTTGGAGTCTGTATTGATACATGCCATATGTTTACTGCAGGATATGATATAAGAGATAAAGAGGCTTATGAGAGAACTTGGAGTGATTTTGATAGAATTGTAGGCTTTAAATATTTAAAAGGAATGCACATAAACGACTCAAAACCAGCTCTTGGCTCAAGAGTAGATAGACACCATAGCCTTGGCAAAGGAGAGATAGGTTTAGAAGCATTTAAACTTTTAATGAATGACGAAAGAATGAATAATATCCCACTTATTTTAGAAACAATTGATGAGTCTATCTGGGCTGAAGAGATAGAGTTGTTATATAGTTTTAATCCTAGTTCTAAACCTTAATAGTTACAATAGTGTATCTTCTTAAGATACACTATCTATTGATATCTACAATTTTAGATCTATAATCACAAATTTTACTCTATATTTTTAAATTTCTAAGACTCTATTTATTAAAAATTGAAAAAATATTATTTTTAAAATACATAAAAAGAACATAATATGCTATTTTTAGCAATAATTTAATTATTGATTAATATAAATATTACCATATTTTCTGACTTTTTATAATTGTTATTTAAGGTTTCATATGTATAATATCATATTAATATACCATTTTTTGGTTATATTAAATAGTAAACAAGGAGAATATGTGAATATATCTAAAAATAGTGTAATAAAAAGGTTATTTTTAATGGGAACCTTGGGTGTTTCTTTGTTGAATGCAGCAATTACAGGTGTTGCTTATAAAGATTATAACTCAGATGGAATAAAGCAAGATGGTGAAGGGGTAATACCTGGTATTATAGTAAAAGCTTACAAAGATAATGGAGCTGGTGATACTTTGCTAACTCAAGCTACTACTGATTCTAACGGAGCTTACTCTTTAGATATACCAAAAACAGACTTACCAGTTCGTTTAGAGTTTGAAATTCCTAGCAATAAGTGTTTTTTAGATAAAAATCAAGACTACCCAGCAGCTGGAGGAGATAAGTATGGAACATCTGTTCAAATAGCAAAAGCAGATGGAGAAACACACAACTTTGCAGTTGCTTATCCGTATGATGCTTCTACAAATGATAATCCAGAAGTTTTTACATCTATTCAAATAACAGGTGATCCTCTAGGAGGTGGTAATACAGGAACTACTGCTGGTGTAATTAAATTTAATTTTAAAAATAATAAAATTGCAGAAAATTCAGGAAGAGAGCTGGGAACAAAATCTGATAATGCAAATAGAACAGCTGATGAAACTGGACCAGCATGGACAACTCTTGCTACACAAAGTCAAGTAGGAACTGTTTATGGTTTTGCATATTCAAGACAAGCACACAAAGCATTTACTGCAGCATTATTAAAAAGACATGCTGGTCTTGGACCATTGGGTGCTGGAGGAATTTATATAATAGATCCAAATCCTGCTAATAACAGTGATGAGAGTGTTAAGTTTTTAAATTTAGATGCAATAGGTATAGCAACTAGTGATACTAAGCATAGTTATACAGATGCAGTAATAGATGATACACATGTAAATTATTCTCCAGTAATTGGAAGTAATACAGATAGAGGATTATCAAAAGATAAAGATCAGCCAAGTCATGATAGTGCCGCTTATGGACAAGTTGGAAAACTTGGTCTTGGAGATATTGATATTAGTGAAGATGGAAGATACCTTTATGTTGTAAATTTATATGATAGAAAATTATATCAAATAGATTTAACCAATCCAGCAAATCCAGTAGCACCAACAGCAGATAATAAAGATGAAAAGGTAAAAGCTTTTGATATTCCAAATATATGTGAAGGTAATAGCAATGCTGGAGAGTATAGACCATTTGGATTAAAAATTCTTAGAGGTAAAGCATATGTTGGTATTGTATGCTCTGGTCAAGATGCACAAGGTAAAACAGTAGCAACAAATACATCAGATATGAAAGGTGCTGTATATCATTTAGACTTAAATAGTAAAACTTGGAGTGATAATGCAGATGCTGAGTGGACATTTGATTATAGAGATAATGATGGAAGTGATAAACCTTGGCACCCATGGACAAACGAATTTAAAACTGATTGGGAGTATGGTATTCCTATAATTGGTGATATTGAGTTTGATAATGGTGGAAATATGCTAATTGGTATTGTTGATGTTCGTGCTAATATGATGGGTTATGAAAATTATGCATTTACAAAAACTAAAACATATAGTGTAGCTTCTACTGGCGATTTAATTCGTGCAAATAGAGATATGAACACTATTGATACATGTAATTACAGCACTAATTTAGCAAAAGAGTTTTATGATGATAACTTAATCCACACAGAGAGTTCAGGTGGCTCTTTAGCAGGACATCATACAAGTAATGAAGATTCAGTATTATCAACATTTATGGATCCTGTTAAAACAAGTCAATCTAAAATTTGGGCAAATGGTGTTCATTTATACAATAATAAAACTGGTAAAAGAGTAAATGGTAATGTTGGTTATGAATTAACATATAACAGCAAAACAAATATGGGTAAAGCAAATGCAATTGGAGATCTTGAAACTATGGAAGTTGTGCCTCCAATTGAAGTTGGTAACTATGTTTGGTTAGATAGCGATAGAGATGGTATTCAAGACCCAAATGAGAGTGGTATAGCAGATGTTACAATGAACCTTTATGAAGGTAATAGTTGTGGTGGAAAAGCTATTGCAACAACAAAAACAGATGCTAATGGTAACTATATTTTTAACTACTCAAATGTTAATGATGGTGCAGGTTTGAGTGCAAATACGCAATATACAATATGTATTTCACCAGATGAGTTTAATAATAAATTAGGAGTTAGTGGCACAGCAATTGCTAATTTAGCTTTAACAACAAGTGATTCAACTACAACTCAAAGTGATGATGCTAATAGAGTAGATAGTGATGCACAATTAAATGATGGCAAAGCATATATAACATTTACGACTGGTGAGCCAGGAGCAAACAACCACTCTTACGACTTTGGTTTAAAGAAATTACCAGCATGTTTGGGTGATAGAGTGTGGCTTGACAGCAA
>Ga0256828_1000536_pt1 | contig 25000 bp, 23 predicted proteins | sample CV88metaG_FD_185993 | JGI IMG/M metagenome (GOLD analysis project Ga0256828, IMG submission 185993) | Hydrothermal vent microbial communities from East Pacific Rise, Pacific Ocean - CV88 | ecosystem: Environmental > Aquatic > Marine > Hydrothermal vents | place: Pacific Ocean: East Pacific Rise...
TAGGTACTGTTTTAAGATAGAGGTTGCCCATTTTCTAAAAACAGTTGCCTCTTTTGAATCCACTCTATACCCAATAGATAAAATCATATCAAGATTATAGTATTCTACCTGATAAGTTTTACCATCTTTTGCAGTTGTTGCAATTTTTGCAACAACTGAATCTTTGTCTAACTCTTCACTACTAAAAATATTTTTAATATGTCTTGAAATACCTGATTTATCTCTATTAAATAATTTTGCTATCTGGTCTAAACTTGCCCAAATGGTTTCATTTGTTAAATCACCTTTAAACTCTATCTCTCCATTAGGTGCTTGGTATATCTCTATATTATTCATCACTATTTAAAATCCAAACCATCAACAGAACTTCGTACATCCTTGGCAATTTTCCATATCTGGCTTTGTAGTTTAGCATGAGTCATAGTTCAATCCTAGTCAATAATATAAGTTGTGAGGTGCATTGAAATGCACCCTACGTTACAATATGCCCTACAAATTTAGACATATTGTTTAAAATTTTACCACCTTTTCTGAAGCCTAAGCCACACGCTTCGTAGGCGTAAAATACACCTGCTTGGTAGCTGTTGCCTTGGGTGTCGGTAGCAAGTTGGGTGTAGGCTTGGTAGAGCATTTTGTGGTTGGCGTAGTCGCCATCTTCTGACTCTAGAGCTTTGGCATCTTCATCTAAGATGCTGACATTTGCTCCCTCTCTACCAAAAACGGGTTTTTCTACCTGTTTTTGTCCTTGTAGTGGCTCAAAACTACTCTCTAGTAAAAGAGGGTGATTTGGGTAGAGATCCCAAAGAATTTTGAGTAAACCTTTGCTTTGAAAGAGTAGGGTGTAGGCTGGGTTGAAGATGATGGCTTTTTGGTTTTTGATGATGTTGGTTAAGAGCATCGCCAAGTCTGACTCCTCTAGGGCAATGTCCTCCCAAGGAATGAGCTTGAACCACAGTTCATAGTTCTCATCGTTAAAGAAAATACCCTCATCGCTGTCAAATTCTACTTCGTCAATGTAGGCAAACTCTGTTTCATAGCCAGCTTCATTGGCGATGTGTTGAAGGAGTTTAACGGTGTTTTCTTCTTCGGCATTGCCACGAATGGAGGTAAAGAGAAATTTCCACCCCTCATAATGCTCTTCAAAGTCACTGACATCCTCTTCTAAGATGACTAAGCGTTTGAAGTTCTCTACCAAGGCTTCATAGGTTGCGTTAAATTGGCTAGACTCCTCTAAGCCATTTTGTTTGAGCATCGCCCATTGGATGATAGCAGTCTCAAAGAGTGCTGTTGGGGTGTCGGCATTGAACTCAAGTAGTTTGATGGGTTTACCATCAACGCCACCAGCCAAGTCAAAACGACCATAGAGGTGCCAATGGACATCGTTTTCCCAAGACTCTTTAATGACCTCTACAAGGTTAAACGGAATGCCTATCTCGTGAAAAAGGTTGTTCTCTACCACGTACTCTCCAGCTTCTACAAACATGTCGTACAGGGTGTTGGTAGCTTCATAGTAGGCCTCTGCCTCTTGTTCTGAGATGACGACTAGCTCATCTGAAATGTAAGCACTCTCGTCGTTGTCTGTGTGCCATACAAAGCCTAAAGACTCTAGGTACTGAGTCTCTAGGGGTGCTATTTGCTGTAACTTAACCACCGAAGAACCCACCACTTCTGCTTGAAGATTTTTTACCACCGAAGAATCCACTCTTTTTAGAGGAGGATTTTCTAGTTTTGTTGAAACTCTTTTGGCTTCTTGAGTAAGTAGAGGGTGATTTGTAGCCTGCTTTACGGTTGTTTTGGAAGTTTTGGTTTCCAAAGAGTTTGTTTCCAATCCACGAACCAATCATCGCCCCAGCAATACTTGAAAGTAGTACTTCACCTAAGCCCATACCAGCAGATGCCTGAGGAGGATTTTCACTTGTAAGGTTTGAGGTACCATTGTCTATTTTGGCTGCTTCTTTTTTGACAAGTTCGTCCATTTCGGCTTGGGTAAGGACACGCTCTTGACCATCGAGTTGTTTTAAGACAATGCGTGTCTCATCGGCAGGAAACTCATCTTTGATTTTGTATTTGCCTGGGGCTGTCTCTTCTATGATGACAAAGGCACCTTTGGCTTGAGGTTGCTCCTCTTGTTGTTGCTGTTGGCTACATCCAGTGACACCAGTAGCGAGTATGGCAGCTACACCAGTCATCGTAAGTGCTGAAAGTTTAGTAATATATTTCATCGTAATTCCTAATGTTATATGAGATTTTATGGTAAGTATAATAGCAAAATTTGTTTAAGAGTGTATGTAGAAAAGAGATGAGATACAGAATTCTATTCGGTATCTCATAAGATGAAAAGCAAGTTTTTTACCTTAGTCCATTTGCTTTCTGAGGAATGTTGGTACATCTAAGATATCTTCATGCTCAGCATGGTATCCACCCATAATCTTTTTATTGGCACTTCTTAACGCATTAATGTTCGGTGCTGTGTTCGAAGAGGGAGTGGTCTGTACTAAGGTTTCTGGCTTTTTTGGCGTAGGCTCAACAATGGCATTTTTGTCTTCAAAACCAGTTGCCACAATAGTAATACGCACTTCATCAATATCCATTTTATCGTTGGTAGTGGTACCAAAGATAACTACAGCATCTTCATCGGCACTCTCTTCAACAATACTCATCGCTTCACCAATCTCCATAATAGGATAGTCTGGGTGAATGTCAAAGTGTACAAGTACACCCAACGCACCATCAATAGAGATGTTGTCAAGAAGAGGTGACTCAATAGCTGATTTTGTCGCATCGTAAGCAGCATTAGGACCTGTACTGTACCCCGCACCCATAAGCGCAAGACCACGATGAGACATAACGGTTTTTACATCGGCAAAGTCAAGGTTGATGTCATTGTCTCCATGTGAGAGAATCACTTTAGAGATACCACCAACAGCTTGAGCAAGAATGTCATCTACCATTCTAAAGCTCTCTTTGATTCCCATATTTTTCTCAACAATTGAGAGAAGTTTTTCATTTGGCACTACAATAATAGAATCACTCTCACGTTTAAGCTCTTCAAGCCCCTCTTTAGCAAGTTTGGTTCTTTTGCGACCCTCAAATTTGAAAGGACTTGTGACAATAGAGACGGTAAGTGCACCTACCTCTTTTGCTGCTTGTGCAATGATTGGTGCCGCACCTGTCCCAGTACCTCCCCCAAGGCCTGCTGAGATAAATACGATATCTGAATCTTTTAGCATCTCTTTGATGTCATCAAAACTCTCTAGTGCCGCTTCACGACCTTTGTCTGGTACCATACCAGCACCTAGTCCTCTTGTGGCATTGATACCTAGTTGCATCTTGAATGGTGCCAATGAACTCTCTAATGCCTGAGCATCCGTATTGGCAACAATAAGGTCAATGGTTGTAACCCCTTCTTGAATCATGTGGTTGATCATGTTTCCACCACCACCACCGACACCGATTGCTTTTATTTTCGCTCCATTTGTTGGAGATTTAGTCTCCACTATATCAATATCAAACGCTTCCATTTTTTACCCCCTATATTTAATTTTTAAAAAAGTTGTTTAAACCAGTTTGCTGCTTTTTTAATGGGATTTCCACCTTCATTGCGATGCTCTGGTAATGTTGTAAAATCAAATGATTCTTCCTCTTTTCCCTCTTCTATCTCTATCTGCTTCTTATTTTTCATCTCTTTTTCATGAGTATGGTTCATCTTAATATCTTCTAGATTATCTGTATAGTTCTCTTTTTGATGAAGCAACTCTTGCTGAAAATTGATTTCGTATGGTGTGTGTTCACCAGCTTTATAGCGAACTAGCCCTAAAACCGTTGAGTAAGCAGGATCTTTCAACGCATCAAAGAGCCCAGGAATGTCGCTGGGTTTTCCAATCCTTACAGGGATAGGAGCAAAGATAGAGTTGGCTAACTCTTTAATGCCATCTAGCTTTGTCATCCCTCCTGTTAAGATAATCCCCGCATGTAGTTGCTCTTGTAGTGCAGACTTCTCTAAGGATTTTGCTAAGAGCATCAGTGTCTCTTCTACCCGTGCGAAGATAACACTATGTACTACCTCTAAAGAGACGCTATTGGAGTTCTCTTCATCTCCTATAATAGGGAGTTCAATAAGCTCGCTACTTGTCTCTAGGAGGTTTCCATGCTTTAGTTTTACCTCTTCAGCAATATGTAACGGTGTATAGAGTGCCATAGATAGGTCGTTGGTAATATGGTTTGAACCTACACCTAAGAAGTCATTGTATCGGATAGAGTTTCCTACATGAACTACGAGGTTACTGGTTTGTCCACCCAAATCGATGACAGCAATACCCATCTCTTTGTCATTTTCATTGCTAGTAGCAATAGCAGATGCGTACCCACTTAAGACAATACCATCCATCTCAACACCTGCTGAACGTACAGCTTTTTTAAGGTTGGCAAGATTAGACTTTTGAGTCATAATAATGTTGACATCTACTTCCATACGAGAGGCGTTCATTCCAAAAGGATCTTCAATGTAGTCTTGGTCATCTACTCTAAAGTTGTATGGTAAGACATGAATCACTTCATACTCATTGGGGATGTTAGCATTATAGAGTGCTGTTTGCATTACACGGTTAATCTCTTTAATGGTGATATCTTGGTGAGAGATATTGACAATACCTGTAGAGTTTAAGCTTTTCGCATAGGCATTGGAGATTGAGATAGTCGCAGAAGTAATGTTACTTCCCGCAATACGCTTCGCATCATTAATGGCTTTTTTTATAGACTTAGAGGTGAGTTCAATATTGGTAATGGCCCCTTTTTTAATCCCTTGAGATTTTGCAAGACCATGCCCTAAAATTTGAATGTTTCCTTGATTGATTTCAGCTATAATTGCACATATTTCAGTGGAGCCGATATCTATAGCTAAAATTGTATCACTCAATTTTTAAGTCCCCCTCTATAAGTTTTTGTTACATATTTACTATCTAACAGTTGGATGAAATTGGTTTCAAATATTTTATGTTTAAGCTTCGTAACACTTGGTGCGATGCGATTTGTCGTGTTTTGATCACTAGAAAGAAGAGTCTGATCGGTGATTTTGTATACAACTAGCTTATCTTTTATAGTAATGATACCTTTTTCTTTACTTAATGTAAAGAGTTTTTGTGTAAATTCTCTATTTTCTTCTACATTTAGTCCCACTAGGTTACTAGGGTGCTCTAGTGTAATAGATTTTTCCTCTTTGGCATTCTCTTTTGAAAGCTGCTTAAGTGCCTCATCGGCAAGTGCGAAAAGTTTCTCTTTTTTCATGTAGCGTAGGTAGGCTTGTGTTACAAGTGTTTTTGCCTCTTCAAAACGCATCACACGTGAAGGTTGTACCTTGACTAATTTAATGGTAGCATATTGATCTTTAACAGCTTTTGGTTTTAAGAGTGTATCTGGGGTACTCTCTACGATGAGTGCCCAAATCTCTGGGGTAAGACGAGCATCGTTCTCATTGAGTGTGATGGTCTCAGAGGCTTGTGTTTTACCTTTTTTGAAGGCAATATAGGCTTTTTGCGCACGTTTTTTTGTCTTTTTAAGTTTCGTGTCACGTGTAACTGCCTCTTTTGCTTCCTTAAGTGTTAAGACTTTTCCCTCTTTGTCTGTGTAGTTAAAGCTATTGGTTTTGTAGAATGCTTCTACCTCTTGCTCTGTTACTTCTGTATCTTTTGTAGGTGTCCATACAATAGCAAGGGTATAGGCAGTTGGTGTCATATAGTTCTCTTTATGTTTTTGCCAGTATGCTTTAAGGTCTGCATCTTGAACAGTAAGATTGATATCGTTACTAGAGAGGGTTTTGTAGAGTAGGCTATCGGAGATGAGCATAGCTGCTTGGACAGCATCTACCTCTAGAGGAAGGGCTTTGCTGTTGAGCAGTGAAAATACTTTTTGTACAATAAGATCTTCTCTAAGACGTGCTTCAAAACTTTTGGCTTTTAGACGTTGCTGAGAGAGGTATGATTTATAGATAGTTTTACTAAAACGTCCCTCTTTTTGAAATGCTGGAATCTTCTCAAGGTACGCAGCTAGTTCAGCATCTGAGACAATAATGCCAGCATCTTTAGCAAAGTTTAAAATTTTTGCTTGTACTTCAACTTGTGCAAATGCTTGTTGTACCAACCCTAGCTCTTTGGCTTTTTTGTCATCTAATTGCCCTTGGAGTGCTTGATTGTATTGTCTATAGAGGTTTTGGTATGCCATATTTAGCGCTTCTTGTTTAATCTCAATGCTACCTACTTTTGCGATAGCACTCGCTTTTGAACCAAAATTGTAACTTCCCCATCCAACGAACCCTGCGCCAATAAATGCGATAGTCGCTATCCAGATGGTCCATACGAGGTATTTATTGTGTTTTTGCATCCAACTAATCATAATTTGCTCTGCCTTAATCTAAAAATTTGTATTATTTTAGTAAAGTTGTGGTTAATACCAATTGAATTTAGACACAACAAAGGATGAATGTTTCTATGGAAAGTAAAAATAGCCAATTAATGCAGCGTGACCTAGAGGTGATATGGCACCCTTGTACCCAGATGAAAGATCATGAGACCCTTCCTCTGATTCCTATTGCTTCGGGGAAAGGGGTTTGGCTTTATGACTTTGAGGGCAATGCCTATATAGATGCTGTAAGCTCTTGGTGGGTCAACCTTTTTGGTCATGCGAACCCTAAGATTAATGAAAAAATAAAGCAACAGCTCGATACGTTAGAGCATGTATTGTTAGCTGGGTTTACACATGAACCAGCCGTAGAGTTGGCACATAAATTGGTAGAGATTACCCCTTCAATGTTACAGAAAGTCTTCTATGTTGACAATGGTTCCAGTGCTGTAGAAGCAGCGTTAAAGATGAGCTATCACTACCATCGAAACTGTGGTAAGGAGAAGTCACTTTTCCTCTCACTGAGTAACTCTTACCATGGAGAGACATTGGGGGCATTGGCTGTGGGAGATGTGGCACTCTATAAGGAGACATACGCCCCTTTACTCATAGCCAATAGACAAGTGCCTGTGCCTAAAGATCAGACAAAAGAGGCGGCAAAAGAGGCGATAGAGGTACTAGAGTCTGTTTTGAAATCCTCCTCCAAAGAGATTGCTGCGTTGATTCTTGAACCTCTCATTCAAGGGGCTGGAGGGATGCATATGTATCACCCTTTCTATCTTGAAGAGGCGAGACGTCTAACCCTTCTTTATGATGTCCATTTGATTGCCGATGAGATTATGACAGGGTTTGGACGTACGGGCGAGATGTTTGGGTGTAACCATGCTGACATCTCTCCAGATTTTATGACACTCTCTAAGGGGTTAACGGGAGGGTACCTTCCTCTCTCTGTGGTGATGACAACCCAAGAGGTCTATGAGGCATTTTACTGTGATTATAATGAGTATAAGGCATTTTTACATTCGCATAGCTATACTGGGAACCCTCTAGCGTGTAGTGCTGCTTTGGCAACATTGGAGATCTTTGAGGATGAGAATGTAATAGAGGAAAATAGAAAAAAAGCAGCCTATATTGAAAAAGAGAGTAAAAAGTTTTTGAAATTTTCCTCCGTCAAAGAGGTGAGGCAACAAGGGATGGTAACAGCCATTGAGTTAGAGGGGTTTGACGCAAAAGAGCGTATAGGTTTGGCTATCTATCGTTATGCGTTAACCCAAGGTGTTTTGCTTCGTCCTTTGGGAAATGTTATCTACTTTATGCCCCCTTATACAATAGCATATAGTGAGATAGATACCATGATAGAGGTTGCCTATCGTGGTATTGAGAGGGTGACTACTTCTTTAGAAAACTAAAGAGTCCACTGTTACTCTTTTTGAGGCGTTCATAGTGCTTTGTGGCACGGTTAACGCCTAAATTCATCGCTTCAGCATAGAGATTTTCTGCTTGTTTTAGATCTTTTTCTGTCCCAATGCCGTGCTCATAGAACTGTCCTAAATCACAAAGGGCTTCAGGGTAGTTTTCGTTGAGTGCTAGGGTATGCATACGTTTAAATGCCTCTTCAATATTTTGCTCCAAGAGGCTACCACGGTAGAGGGCTCTTGCGAACATAAATTGCGCAAATTTTGAGAGTGTAGCCCCATTGATAAAGAGGAGTTGTGTCGCCTCTTCTTTTTTCTCGTTTGCGATGAGTTTCTCAATATGTTCTTGTATCTCATGGATCTCTTTTTCTGAGTACCCTTGTGTCGCAATTTTGTCTATCCATGCTTTTGCTGAAGGGGAAGAGAGATCTTGTAAGAGGGGAGTTGGGTATTGTTTCATAAGGTTCTTGACCTTCTGTTCAATATAGGAGATGGCAGGGTAGTCTGAGGTAGGGCTTGTTGTTGTCTCTTTTGTGCTCTCTTGGGGAGAAGAGGGGGTTTTTCTCTTCTCTGTTTGAGGAGGAGTTTGGGGTGTGTTGGAGGGGTGTGTTGGAGGGGTGATGTTTTTAGAAGCGAGAGGTTTGGGAGCAAACCCCTCTAAAAATTTGTCTAAATCACTAGCCTCTTTTTGAGATACCTCTTTCTCTTTGCTACTCTCTACATGCATCTCTAAAAATGATTCAAGGTCAATCGTAGGTGTCTCTTTGGATTGTCTTTTTTGTCTCTCTTCAATCTCTAAGCGTTCCATATCGAAAAGCTCTTCTTCGTTTTTAATCTCTTTTTTAGGGGTTACAAAGAGGTTAAACTCCTCAATAATAGAGCTATCTTCTTGTGCTTTTAGCTCTTTTTCAACCATCGCTGTACGTTGTAAAATCTCTTCATTGGGTGTCTCAATATAGGTCTTAATGAGTGCTTGTGCTTGCGCATAGGTCTTCTCTTGGAGTACCTCTATAATCTCTTGTATTTTGATATCACTCTTTAGTGGGCGTAGTTTAGCAATTTGTAAATCAATTGTTTCTAAATCGGTAATAGAGAGAGCAAGGTTAATAATTTTTAAGCGTTTTTTTGTTTGTGTCACAATAATACCTTTTGCTAATAGTGTTTCATAAAAAGGAGTATAACAAAAGTATGCTTTACGATGAAGATAGTGCTCCTTTTGTCTTAGAGGGTAGCACAGAGGGCTAGAAGGCGACAGGAGTTCTCTAAAATAGAGATTTTTTTTGCCATTTCGGTAATGTCTCTATCGTAAGAGATGACACCAAACCCTTTAATGAGTAAGATGTGTGTATCGTGTTTTTGAAAAAATTGTGGAATCTCATAGGGAGCACGCTCTATCCAGTCGTCTATATTTTGAGGGTCATAGACAATCACTTCCCCTAAGACCTTCTTCCCATAGTAGTCTTGAGGGGAGACTTTTCCATGTTTTAGAGAGTATGCCGTGGCGTAGGGAGGCATAGTGTAAGAGATATATTTGGCACTTGGAAAGGTCTCGTAGATACGCTCATGTATGGCAACATCTGGAGTTGCCATACCCCAACGGTAATCTTTTTTTTGACAATCAAGCCGTACGAGTGATGCCTCTGTGACTTCATCTAAAATAGTCTCTTTTGAGTTAATAATAAAACGGTTGCTTGAGAGCCTCGCAGAGATGGAACCATGGTAGACACCAAAAAAGTTTTTATTAAATAATGAGAGTGCAATATGTTTGATGTTGGTAATAAGATGTTTATCCATAGAGACGAAACCTTTGTTAGGATTATTTTGGTATTATAACGATTCAATTCAGAATTAAAAATTAAAAAGTAAAAAATGATAGAAGGAAAATTTTGCAGACGCCTCACATACCTGTACTTCTCAATGAAGTGATTGCTAGTTTTAAAGACGTTCCTGAGGGATATTTTGTAGATTGTACTCTAGGGTATGCCGGGCATAGTTCTGAAATTTTAAAGAGCTATCAACACCTGAAACATATAGGTATCGATAGAGATGATGAGGCATTACGTTTCTCTAAAGAGCGTCTTTTGCCTTTTGCTGAGCGAAGCATACTCTACAAAGGGACATTTGCTACGCAGTTTCCTAAGCTTACGCAGTCACCTATTTGTGCTGTATTGGCAGACTTCGGTGTCTCATCGTTACAATTAGATAAGATGGATAGAGGCTTCTCTTTTCTCTCCGATACGCTAGATATGCGTATGGATGCGAGTGCCTCGTTTAGTGCGTATGATGTAGTCAATGGATATAGCCAAGAGAAGTTGGCATATATTTTTGATGCGTATGGTGAAGTACGAAGCTATAAAAAACTCGCTGCTGCTGTGGTTGAAGCACGTGCGAATGCACCTATTGAGAGTGCTAAAGCGTTGAGTGAGGTGGCTAAAAAAGTGATACCCTCTGGAGGGAAGATACACCCTGCTACTTTGATGTTCCAAGCCATACGTATTGAGGTCAATAATGAGTTGGGGGAGATTGAGGGGCTTTTAGATGCACTAGAGGCGAAGCACTATGAGGGGGAGGTGGTTTCGTTAATTACCTTTCACTCACTTGAAGATAGATTGGTAAAAAATCGTTTTAAAAAGTGGGCAACAGCTTGTATTTGTGACCCCCAAGCGATGCGTTGTACTTGTGGAAAGTCTCATGCTTTGGGTAAAGCTTTGGTACGTAAACCAATTACAGCAACCAAAGAGGAGCTCAAATACAACCCTCGTAGCCGATCGGCGAAGTTACGGAGTTTTAGGTTTTCCCATGACACACACTAAAAAGAAGAAAATGCCCAACGGTATTGGTTTTGGAATGATTAGTGTCATTGTAATGATAATGGCAATTGTCTTAATCTTATCGGTACTCAAAATCTATGTGAGTAATCAAATCTATTATGAGAGTAAAGTGGTCAATAAACTACAACGTGAAGTCTCAGCCCTACAAGCAGAGAAAGAGGTTTTAGCACAAAAAGTTGAAGTGTTACAGTTTAAAAATAGAGTGACAGATACAATTTTTAATTTGAGTGAAGAGTAAGATGAAAAAGTTTATTGCTTTTGCCATAGATAAACCTATTTTGAACCATATTTTAATGGTTTTTATGTTGGTACTTTCTATTTTTGCCTATGAAAATATTGCCAAAGAGATTTTTCCTGCGTCTACCCTTGATCAGGTGAGTATTAGTGGAGGGTATGTAGGCGCTAGTGCTGATGTCTTAGACAAGATGGCTGTCGCACAGATAGAGGATGAGCTTAAGAGTCTCTCCTCTATAGATACTATCTATACGACTGTACAAAATGGCTCTTTTCTTATTAAGGCCGATATCAAGTCTGGTAATGGTAAAGAGGAGGTACTCTCTGATGTAAAAGATATTATCTCCTCCGTACGCCGTGACTTACCTTCAGATATGAATGAGCCTATTGCCAAGGTGGTAGTACATGACTATCCTCTATTGTTGGTTGCTATCTCAGGAGAGGTAGAGAAAAAAGAGCTTCTTAAAGCAGCCAATGATCTAAAGGGAAAACTCTCTTTAATTAAAGATCTCTCAGGTATTTCCATTCGTGGAGATGCCGATGAGGAGGTCTTAGTGACGCTCAATCAAAAGAAGTTAGATGCGTATGGTATCAGTAAGCAGGCTCTCTATCAGGCGATAAGCAATATCTCCTCTATCTTTCCTATGGGAACACTAGATGGACAAGGAGAGCATCTCTATATCTCTACAATTAATGGAAAGAAGTCTCAAGAGGCATTAGCCAATACACGCCTTCATATAGGGGGGAAGATTTTTCGTCTAGGGGATGTTGCTTCTGTACGGTATGGGTTGGGTGATGCTACCCAGCTTTCACACTTTAACAGTAAGCCCAATATCTCTCTCAATATCAATAAGAGTAAAGAGGGAAATGCCATTGCGTTAAGTAGAGAGATTAAGCAACTTTTAAAAAGCTATGAAACGCGTTATCCTCATTTGACTTTCTCTGTCTATACCGATACTTCTATTTGGATTAAGAACCGTCTTAACTTGGTCTCTTCTAACATACTGTTTGGACTTATTTTGGTCTTCTTGGCACTCTTTCTCTCTGTCAATATGCGTATTGCGTGGGTGGTAGCCATTGGGATACCAGCGAGTTTTATGATTACACTGATTGCTGCCGATATGATAGGGTATAGCCTCAATATGTTGACACTCTTAGGGGCACTTATTGCGTTGGGAATGTTGGTAGATGAAGCGATAGTTGTAGCTGAAAATATCTATAGGCATCTTGAGATGGGAAAAGCACCAAGAGAGGCTGCCATTGATGGAGCAATGGAGATGTTCCCTGCTGTTCTTACAGCAACCCTTACTACGGTCTTTGCCTTTTTACCTCTTCTTATTATGAGTGGAAAGATGGGGATGTTTATGCATGTATTGCCTGTAATGATCTCCATTTTGTTACTGAGTTCTCTCTTTGAAGCATTCTACTTTCTTCCTCTTCATGCGAAAGAGCTCTTTACCCAACGAGGAGGTGAAAAAGCAGTAACCAATGAGAGTCTTTTTTGGAAAAAATTTATTGCCAAATATCAGACTCTTCTCGCCTCTTTATTGTCACGAAAATGGCTCTCTTTAATTACTTTAGTACTCTTTATCTTCTTCTCTACCTTTGCCATTTTAAAGGTGACAAAGTTTCAGCTTTTTCCTGAGTTTGATGCGCAACAGGTCTACCTTAATGGAAAGATAGACATCAATAACAACCTAAAAGAGACAGAGGTCTATGTGACACAGATTGAGAAAAAACTTCTCAAGCTTCTTGACAAGCAAGCAGTCGATTCTGTAACTTCAGTCATAGGGTTTAAGTTTAATGCTGACAGTACTTTTGAGGTAGGTGACAACCTCTTCCAAATCTTTATTAACCTTCATGAAAAAGCACCTGAGAACTTCTTTGATCGTTATATTAACCCTCTTTTCTCCTTGGAGTATGATAGCCGTGACATGATACGAAAACAGCGTGCCCAAGAGATTGTGAGTATCATACAAAAAGAGATTATCTCATCGTGTAAAGAGGAGAAGGTAGGGCAGCGAAACCTCTATGAGGAGATTAATGTCTATGTCCAACAAACAGGGATTGTAGGACACGATATTGAGATAGGTTTCATGGGAGACTCTCCTCAAAAGGTGATTGCTTCTCTTCATAAAGTGGAGCAGAAACTCCTCACTATTGATGGGGTGAAAGATGTGGCTACCAATGCCAATATTGGTGAGCGTGAATTGAAGCTCTCTGTAAACAGTTATGGAGAGTCTTTGGGTATGAGTGAGGGGTATATTACTTCCGTATTAAGAGGGGCATTTTTAAAAGCAGAGTATGCTAAACTCTTTAATGCTGAGGGGTTGGTACGTCTTAGGTTGGAGGATGCCTATAGAGATCAAGCTTCAAAAATTTCCAATTTCCAACTCCATACTCCTGATGGTAGAAGTGTGGTACGCTTAGGTGATGTGTGTAGGTTCCATTACCAGCAGAGTTTTGTCAAGATTTTTAAAGAAGATGGTAGTAAAGTACGCTCTGTGTTTGCTAGGGTAGAGGGGAAGAAGATTGTCTCTACAGAGGTGATGGAGAAGTTACAACCTCTGCTTGATGAGATTCGTGCTTCAGGTGTGAAAGTCTTGGTCAAAGGAGAGCAAGAGGAGAATAGCAAGTTGAAAACAGAGTTGAGTCAAGCAGCACTCATTGCTACCTTTTTAATCTTTATTACGCTGGTATGGATGTTTAACTCTTTGGTGATGCCTCTGATTATCCTCTCCACGATACCTTTGTCTATTTTGGGGGCATTGGTAGGAACAAAGGTGATGGGTATCTACCTTACGATGCCTGGATTTATGGGGATGATAGGGCTTGCTGGGGTTGTGGTGAATGATGGGCTTATTATGTTGGATTTTATTCAAAAAACACAAAGCTATGAGGAGATTGTAACCAAAGCAGGTATGCGTTTACGTCCTATTATCTTAACTTCGGTTACAACGGTGCTTGGGCTCTCTTCGTTAATGTTTTTTGCGAGTGGACAAGCCCTTATTTTACAACCTATGGCTATCTCTTTAGGATTTGGTGTAGCATGGGCTACGGTTTTAAATCTCTTTTATGTGCCTCTGCTCTATGCCGTGATTACACAACATAAAAAGAGATAAGAAGATAGCATAGTGGGTATTGAAGATTAAATCTTTTTAGCTATAATAATCTTCTTTTAAAATTAAGGATAAAATATGAACATATTTGATGATGATGACGCATTTGTAGGAACACCTAGTTCTAACTACTTTTCTATTGCGAGAACAGCAAACCAGAACATTGTAGAGATGGAGCTAGAGAAGATGTTAAGACGTTTTGCAGTTGCAGAAAAGATGCTTGAAGAGCGTGGACTTGATGAGGAGCATGAGCAACTCATTAAGTCAACGGTGATTGATCAAGATATTGATGCAAGAGTTGATTCACTCTTTATTGAGCTTGTAGGTAACATTGTTACTCAGTGTGAATAGGTAGGATAGAGAATGTTAAGTGCAGTAGAGAGAAAGATAGAACAGTTTGTAAATGAGTTAGATGACAAAGAGGTAGTTTCACTCTATACGAAGTTGCCTCATGGTAAAAGACTTCGTGCAAAGCTTATTTTAAAAATAGCAGGTAGTGGGTTGAAAGTTGTCAAAACAGCAGCGATTGTTGAGATGATTCATGCGGCAAGTTTACTACATGATGATGTGATTGATGATGCCGATACCAGACGTTCTAAACCCTCTCTCAATGCACTTTATGGCAATAAAACAGCCATTATGTTAGGGGATATCCTCTACTCTAAAGGCTTTTTAGAGTTAAACAATATTGACCCAGAAGTCGCCAAAGTAGTTTCCAATGCTGTTGTGCAACTGAGCTTGGGTGAATTGAAAGATGTTTCACTTTCAAAAGCATTTAACCTTGACCGTGAAGTCTACTTAAAAATGATCTATCAAAAGACGGCATCACTTATGGAAGCAGCAGCAGGTGCGGCTGCACTCTTAGCAGGTAAAGAGAAACAAGCCTATATGACCTATGGGCGTAATTTGGGTATTGCGTTTCAGATGATTGATGATATCTTAGATATCACTATGGATAGCGATACTTTAGGTAAACCAGCACTTCATGACTTTGAAGAGGGGAAGACAACGCTACCTTATATCTATTTGTATGAAGCTCTCAACACAGAAGATGCGAAAAGACTCCAATCACTTCATGGTAAAAAACTAAATACCAAAGAGCAACTTTGGATTAAAGCAAAAATGAGAGAGCATCAGATTGTAGAGAAGTCATTTCAAGAAGCTAAAGTGTTGGTAGAAGAGGCGATTGCCTTGATGAACACACGAGGAGAGATGGCACTCAGTGGCATCGCTATGGCAATGATTGAGAGGGAGTTTTAATGTACTATCAGATTATTAGCTTTTCTCATAAAAACTGTGACCAGTCAATGAGAGAGAAGATAGCTTTCTCAGACAATGAGGAGAAACAGCTTTTTTTAGATCAGTTGGTAGGGTTTGATTTTGTACATGAAGCGTTTGTAGTCTCTACCTGTAACCGTGTCGATATTGTTTTGGCTACACGAGACAACTTCTCTTCATACCATACGGTACTAGGACTTGTCAGTCAAAAGAGTAATATTAACTTTTATGACATCAAGGCTGTGGCAAAACGTTACGATGATGAAGAGGCTGTAGAGCAGTTCTTTTTAGTGGTCTCCTCACTAGACTCCTTGGTTATTGGTGAGTCACAAATTACAGGACAAGTCAAAGAGGCATTTAAGTTCTCCTATGAGAATGGTACAGCAGGAAAGAAGCTCAACCGTCTGCTCTCTTATGCTGTAAAGTGTGCTGCTGAGGTACGTAATGTGACCAATATCTCTCAAAACCCTATCTCTATTGCTTCCGTAGCTGTTGCTCAAGCCCATAAGCTCTTAGGAGACAACATCCAAGGGATGCAAGGGATTGTCATTGGGGCTGGAGAGATGGGTGTTTTAGCAGCCAAACATCTCTTGCGTGTTGGGTGTGATGTCATTCTTATTGGACGCACTTTGGAGAGGGTAGAGGCTGTGGCTGAGAGCCTTGGGGAGAATGTCAAAGCAGATACCATAGAGAACCTCTCTAAATATTTGAATCGTTACCGTCTTCTCTTCTCAGCAACCTCCTCTAAAGAGCCGGTGGTTACGGCTTCACTTATTGAGAATGAGTCACTTCAACGCTATTGGTTCGATATGGCGATTCCTCGTGATATTGAAGATATGGACCTAGAGAAGTTAAAGATATTTCGTATTGATGATTTACGTACTATCTCCAATGAGAACCATGCCTTAAGACAAGAGCAGGCTGTGCGCGCAACGGAGATTGTAAAAAGGTTTCAAGAGGAGTTTTACGCATGGCTTAGAGCCCTCTCTATTGAACCTGTGATTAAGCAGATGCGTGAAGATGTGGCAAGAGCCATTGATGCTGAGATGGAACGAGCCCTTAAAAAAGGGTTTGTCCCTCGTGAATATGAAGCCAATATGCGTAAAATGGCAGAGCAGATGTTTAAGCGTTTTTTACATGAACCTACCCAAAATTTACGTGCTTCATCCACAGAAAAGAAGAATGCCAATTGCATTGAATCAGTGAAAAAAATGTTCAATATCGATACGGAAAATATCGATATGAAGCAGTATAAAAATGACCATCATACCAAAGGATACAACCCATGAGATTTTCAAGACTATTAGTCCCAACAACCAAAGAGACACCCAATGATGCTACCTTAGCAAGCCATATCTACCTCATTCGTGGAGGGTTTATTCAGTCGGTAGGAGGAAGTGGGCTTTACAACTTTTTACCTCTAGGAAAAAAAGTACTCGACAAAGTAAGAGCTGTGGTAAAAGAGGAGCTTGACAAAGCTGGTTGTCAAGAGGTGAGTTTGAGTTTTGTTACCCCTGCTGCGTTATGGCAAGAGAGTGGACGCTTTGAGAAGTATGGTAAAGAGCTTTTACGCTTTAAAGATAGAAAAAACAATGACTTCATCCTTGGACCTACCCATGAAGAGATGATGGTCAACCTTGTACGTCAAACAGTTAAGTCCTATAAGCAGTTGCCTCTTAACTTGTATCAGATTAACTTGAAGTTCCGTGATGAGATTCGTCCTCGTTTTGGATTGATGCGTGGACGTGAATTTTTGATGAAAGATGGCTACAGTTTTCATGCCAATGAAGAAGATATGAAGCGTGAGTTTGCTCTTATGGAGGAGACCTATAAACGTATCTTTACCCGTTTGGGATTGGAGTTTAGAGTAGTTGAGGCTGACTCAGGGGCAATTGGAGGAAGTGGAAGTAAAGAGTTTATGGTTCTTGCTGACTCAGGAGAAGACACCATTGTAGTGTGTGACAAGTGTGACTATGGTGCCAATATTGAAGCAGCCATACGTAAAGAGAAGGTGTGTGAAGCCGAAGCACCTGAAGGGCTTTTTGCCAAGTTCCATACACCAGACACCACAACCATTGAAGCGTTGAGTGCCTTTTTCCATGTAGACCCTTACTACCTTGTCAAAACCGTTGCTAAGCGTGCCCTTTATGATGAAGGTAAGAGTGAGATTGTCCTTTTTGCACTAAGAGGTTCAGATGAGCTTCAAGAGGTCAAAGCGTGTAATGCTGTTGATGCCAATGATCTTGTAGATGTGAGTGAAGAGGAGCTTGAAGCTGTTGGATTGGTTGCTGGATATATGGGACCAACCACAGCACCTGATGGTGTACGTGTGGTCTATGACCATAGTTTAAAAACAGCAAGCAATGTCATTTGTGGTGCCAATGAGCGTGACTACCATCTTGTAGGAAACAGCTTTATCTTTGTGGAGGCAGACTACCATGACTTGGTGGCTGTACAAGAGGGAGATTTGTGTGCGTGTTGTGGGGCACCATTGCGTTACACCAAAGGGATAGAAGCAGGGCATATCTTCCAGCTAGGAACACAGTATTCTGAGCCATTAGGGTGTAACTTCTTAGATGAAAATGGTAAAGCTCAGCCTATGGTTATGGGGACGTATGGTATTGGGGTGAGTCGTCTGCTTGCTGGTATTATTGAGCAAAACCACGATGAAAAAGGGTGTGTCTGGACAAAAGAGTCTGCCCCGTTTGATTTGCAGATACTTATCTCTAACATTAAAGATGAAGCACAAGTGGCACTTGGAGAGACGCTCTATGATGCTATGAAAGCCAAAGGGGTTGATGTGCTTCTTGACGATAGAAAAGACCGTTTTGGAGCAAAGATGAAAGATTATGAGCTCTTAGGTGTTCCTCATGCTGTAGTGATTGGGAAGAAACTCTCCGATGGAAAGGTAGAGTTTATTACCCGTAAAGAGATGTGTAAAGAGGAGATAGACGCAGAGGCAATTCTTGACTATCTCTCTACGAGGTTCTAGGTGATGTTTTTAGCCATCCCTTTTTTCTTATTGGAGCTCTATTTGTCACTTAAAATGGGTGAGTCCATAGGCTTTTTCGGCTCTGTATTATGGATTGTCATTAGTGCGATGTTGGGCATGGGAATGCTTAAAAACTCCCCTATGACCATTATGGGAAATATGCAGGCTGTACAACGTGGAAAACTTGATGTTCGTAAGTTTCAAGATGCGAGTATGTCCTACTTTGTAGGGAGTATTTTACTCATTATCCCTGGTGTTTTAAGTGACTTTTTAGGACTTTTTGCATTAGCTTACGCAACTTATTTACAATTTATTGCTAAAATAACACCAGAACAAACAAATTTTAATCAAACCAAAGGAGACAATGATGTCATTGATGTCGAAATTATTGAAGAGCACACTCATCGCTAGCCTAGCACTAAGTGCAACACTATCTGCTGATGATATGGATGGGGTAAAACTTTTCCAAACCAAACAGAGTACAAAGAAGAGGGAGAAAAAATTACAAGTTCCTCCTACCAAACAATTAGTTAAGTATATTAAACGTGCTATTGTAAAAAACCCAGAGGTTAGAGTCAATGGGGTTACTGTTTTAGAGGCAACTACACACAAGGAGTTAAAGGGGTGGACTGTACTCTTAACAACTATGGATTTAACCTTTAAAAAGAAAGAGATTCATGCCCCAGAGATGATGTTTGTAAAAGATGGACTCATTACCAATAATCTTGTTAATCTCAAAACAGGAAGAGAGTATAGAAACGAGATTAAACCAAGTGTACCAAAGAGTATGTATAACGATGCGCACCTCCTTTTTGGAAATAAAGATGCGGCACATAAAGTATTGATATTTTCAGATCCTGAGTGTCCATTCTGTCGTGAGACAGTACCTGACATCTTTAAAGCAGCCAAAGCACACCCTGAGACATTGGCTGTCTACTACTACCACTTACCACTCTTAAGAATCCACCCTGTCTCTGATGTATTAACAAAGATTATGCATATTGCACAAGAAGAGGGAAGATTGGACATTGTTGAGAAGATGTATACACTTAAAATCTCTCCAAGAGAGAAGAATGTAGCTAAAATTCTTAAAGCTGTGAAGAAGCAGACAGGATATAGTGTAACAAAGAAACAAGTAGAAGCAAAATCTGTACAAGAAGCCATTGATGAAGATATAAAAATGTCTGGAAAAATGATGGTTGCTGGAACACCAACTATCTATATTGATGGAAAGTGGGACAAGATGCGTAATGGATATAAGAAATTTATAAAACAAAAGTAGAATCTGTGGAAACATTAATTATAGCAACTAGAGCAAGCAATTTGGCGTTGTGGCAGGCGTATCATATTAAGGAACGCATAGAGAGAGCGTTTCCTGAAGTAGAGGTGAAACTCAATGAGATTACCTCTAAAGGTGATAAGATTTTAGATAAACCTTTAGCTCTCATAGGAGGGAAAGGGCACTTTACTAAAGAGCTTGAAGATGAGATGCTCGCAGGCAATGCCCACTTGGCTGTGCACTCACTTAAAGATGTCCCTACCTACATTCCTGAAGGCTTAGAGTTGTGTGCCATTACGACACGTCAAGACCAAAGTGATGTACTCCTTTCTCATACCTATGAGAATCTTGACGCACTTCCTCAGGGAGCAACGGTAGGAACCACCAGTTTACGTCGTCGTATGCAACTTCTTGAACGTCGTCCAGACCTTAAGGTTAAAGAGCTTAGGGGCAATGTAAACACCCGTTTACGTAAACTTAAAGAGGGGCAGTATGATGCCATTATTTTAGCCTTTATTGGGTTAGACAGATTGGACCTACTCAAAGATATCCCTTTTGTGGAGAAGTTGGACTTCTTTATTCCTCCTATGGGACAAGCAGCTTTAGGCATAGAGATTGTAAGCAGTAATGACAGAGTACGTGAGATTGCTATGATGCTCAATGATGAGGAGACCTTTATCTGTACTAAGGTAGAGAGGGACTTTGTAAGTGCCATTGGGGCAGGGTGTTCAGCACCAGTGGCTGTGAATGCCGTGTTGGATGGTAGTAAAAAAAGAGTCATGGCAAAAGCGATGATAGGCTATCCGGATGGAACCCATATTTTACATAAGTCATTAGACGCACCACTAGAGGAAGCAGATATCTTAGGGAGTCAATTGGCACAACTTATGATTGAAGCAGGGGCATTAGATGTTTTAGAAAATGCTGAAAAGATAGCATTTAAAGATGAGATGCCAGAGCGATTGTAGGTAGCATTTGCTACTTACAATACACAATACCAATAAAGAGAGTACTCCCCCTACATGCAAGACTCACCCCAATACCTAAAGAAAAAAGCTTTTTTTGACAAAATATTGACCATTTATGGACGAAATGCCGTTCTTGAAGCCTTAGAAGATGAGCATATTACCATCTATAAGCTACACCTCTCTACCTCCAACAAAGATGCGAAGGTACTAGAGACCATGAAGGCGATTGCGAAAAAAAGAGACATAGAGGTTGCCTACCATGAGAAGCAGTCTCTCTCACGCATCTCTAAAAATGCCAAGCAAGACCAAGGGGTGGCACTAGACATTGTCTTGGAGCACTTTGGAGATGAGAAGCACTTTTTGAAGACGCATAAGCACTACCGTATTGTGGCACTCGATGGGGTAAGTAACCCTCAAAACTTGGGAATGATTATTCGCTCGTGTGCTGCTGGCAATGTGGATGCGATTTTATTGCCTACTAAAGGAGCAGCACAGATTAGCCCTTTGGTCATTAAGGCTTCGGTAGGTACACTCTTTAAGATGCCTATTGTCAAAACAGACAATCTTGCCAAGACACTTACACATTTTCAAAAAGAGGGGGCAGATATTTATGCTCTCTCTTCACATGCCAAAGCGAGTTACAAAGAGCAACCTTATGGTAGCAAAACCATCTTTGTACTAGGTAATGAGAGTCAAGGGGTAAGCAAAGCCGTAGAGCAGGTGTGTAACAGAACCATTGCCATCCCTATGCGTAGAGGGGTAGAGTCACTCAATGTGGCAGTCACTGCCTCTTTGTTGGCATTTTTATAAGATTAATACGTTTAAGTTATAATTCTAAAAATATATTTAAGGAACAATCTATGAAAAAAACTATTTTTCTTTCGTCACTCATCTTACCTATGGTGCTTTTAAGCGCATCTGAAACCGTAGAGAGTCTCAAGGTCAATTATGTGGACAATCTTGCCATTCAAGCCAAAGGTATGAAGCAGATTAAAGGACTCGTAGGGGGACTTAAACCTACCCTTATGAAGAGTTTTAAACAAGATAAAACAGGGGTTGCTGGTATGGTAATGTGTTCTCAGTCGGCTCAAAAGATGGGACAAAACTACAACGCTACACTTCCTAAAGACTCTAAAGTAAGAAGAACAGCAATCAAATATAGAAATCCAAACAACAAACCAGATGCTACCGATAGTGCTGTCATGGAGAGAATGGTACAAGAGCATAATTTCAAAAAACCATTGGTGGTAGATATGGGAAGTTACTTCCGTGTCTATAAGGCATTGCCTACACACAAACCATGTTTAGCATGTCATGGTGACAAAGAGAAGATGCCTCAAAAAATGAAAGAGATTTTAGCAGAGAACTACCCTGCTGACTTGGCTGTTGGTTTTAAAGAGGGTGACTTTAGAGGCGTCATAGTCTCTGAAATTCAAAAGTAGAGAAGAGGGGGCATTCTATATCATACGTAATTTAGTCAATAGACAAGTATCACTAGAAAATGAAAAGTGGCGAGTAGAGACTGCTATAAAATATGGTATGCTTTTTTCGAATTAAATTTTGATAATTCTCTCGTTTCCACCGAGGATAGATGGGAATGAGGGAGGGGGTACCTCATCTTTTTTATGTATAATACTCTATAAAAGTTTGGAAGTGTAAAAATATGGCAAATTGTCATATAATTTCTAATTCTAGTATGCATTCCCACCGAGGACGGATGGGAACGAGGAAGGACGAGAATGAAAATAGATTCTTTATGGAAGAACTTAAGAGATTATAAGTTGTTAACAGAACAAAAATTTCAAAAATATCATAATGTCGGTGCTTCCTATGAAGAGATAAAAAGATTAGAAGAAAATTTGTCTATAGCTTTACCTGAATCTTTTAAAAAAAGTCTCAAAATAACCAATGGTGAAATACCAGTTGACACAGAAGATGAAGATATGTCTACTTGGTTTGGAGATTGTAATACGCTATTAAGTTGTGATAGAATTTTTAAGGAGTCTCACGACTACTATATTCTCTTTAATAAAGGAGAGTATATTTTACCTTGGGATGAAATATATGAAATAAAAAATATTCCAGACAGATGGTCGGATAAATTTATTATTTTCCTTGACAATAACTGTGAAATATATGGTTTACTTGATATGAGAGAAGGAGATACAAAAGGGCAAGTTTTAATTACTGATATTGAAGCTGGGATTTTAGCTTTTTGGGCAAACTCCTATGAAGAGTGGTTAGAAATGGCCGTAGATGAAGTAGTACAGTATGGAGAGTTAAGGCTTGAGACTATGGAGAAGCTTTTAGGGATTGAGGAGTAAAATGAGATGTCCACCTGTTCACAACCTCTAACCCACAAAAAAATTCTAGTCATTTTGTATAAATATCTAAAAGAGAAAAGGCTACTTTAAAATAAAAATCCTACTTGTAACAAATCGGAACTTATTAAGCATACGCGTGTCCTTTTCACTAGTACCAAACCCCGTAGGTGCGACCATGTCGCACGTCTAATCTCGGTTTGATGTATTGGGTAATTTTTGTTGTGATTGTTACATAGTTTACCCCTTGACGTGTGACATGGTCACACCTACAAAAAGAGGTCTAAAATGAACCTAACCGTATCTAAACATTCTAAATAACCTACGCTATAAGACTACATACCCCTTTTTAGGTTACCCTCTAATCTCTAAGAAGTTTTTGGTGCTGATGTCGTCCCATGGTTTGTTGAGTTTTACAAAGGCGTTGTAGCTCTCTAATGCTCGTTTGAAATCGGCACTCTTTTTACTCTCGCTCTCTAGAACCTCAGCAAGGGCTACTTTGGCTGCGTCCATCATCTCTTTTGGAAATGTTTTAATCTTTACATTTTTAGGCAGGGCTTGTAGGGCTTTGGCATTTTTGTAGCGAAACTCTTGGAGCATATTGCTAGTCATCTCTTCACTTGCTGCGGTAATAATGGCTTGATGGGTAGGGCTGAGTCTCTCCCAGCGTGCTTTGTTGAAGGTAATCTCCAAGATGCTGCCTGGTTCATGCCACCCTGTGTAGTAGTAGGGGGCTGCTTTGGCAAAGCCCATCATGCTGTCTAGGGCTGGTCCTACCCACTCGGTGGCATCGATGGTACCACGCTCCAAAGAGGTGTAGATCTCTCCAGCAGGAAGGAGTACGGGGTTGGCACCAAGCTTTTTCATTACCTCTCCTCCAAGCCCTGGAATACGCATCTTCAGCCCTTTTAAGTCAGCAAGGGAGTTGATGGGTTTTTTAAACCACCCTCCCATCTGTGGACCTGTGGTACCTCCTATGAGTGGGTAGAGGTTAAACTTACCATACATCTCACGCCATAGCTCATAGCCCCCTCCAAACTTCATCCATGTTATCATCTCTTCACTTGTGAGCCCTAGAGGCATACCCCCAAAGATGCTAAAGGCAGGGTTTTTACCTTTCCAGTAGTAGACCCCTGAGTGAAAAGCGTCTATCTGGGCTGCTGAGGTGGCATCGAAAACTTGTAGGGCTGGGACTAAGATGTTTTTAGGAAAGACCTTAATCTCAAGTGTTCCTCCACTGAGTTCAAAACAACGCTTTGCAAAGGTGTCAACCCCTGTTCCCATAATGGGAAAGTGGGCAGGCCATGAGGTGGCAAGTTTGAGGGTTACTTTTTTGCCTTGGGTGGCTGTTGAGGTCTGATTGGTATTGGTTTTTTCGGCTCTGTGGCAGGCGCTGAGTGCCAAAGCAGATGCCCCAAGTGCTGTGGTGGTGATGAAGTCTCTTCTTTTCATAAAAAGTCCTTGAATTAATAGATTTAATAGTAACATAACACTCATTAAAGGAGTCGTAGTGCAGTGTCATATTTGTCAAAAATTAGCCCAACCTTTTCAAGATGAAAAACATCAGGCAACCTACTACTTTTGTCATGGTTGTGCCTATATCTTTAAAGACCCTCAGTACTATTGGAGTATGAAAGCACAAAAAGAGCGTTATGATTTACATGAAAATAGTGAAGAGAGTGCTGGATATAGAGCCTATTTTCAACGTTTTTTAGATTTTTTGCTTCCTCATGTAGGTGGAGTGAAAAGGGCTTTAGATTTTGGGTGTGGACGCAGTATGCTTCTTTCTAAGATGCTTCAAGAGCAACACATAGTGTGTGATGCGTATGATCCTCTTTACCACCCTGAGGGGTTAGATGAAGAGAAGAGGTATGGGCTTATTGTCTCTACGGAGGTCTTTGAACATCTCTCTCAACCCAAAGAGGTGTTTGCTACACTTGTGACACAGCTTGAAGAGGGAGGCTATTTGGCTATTCAGACACAGTTTCACCCCAATGAGGTAGAGGCATTTAAAACGTGGTACTACCCCAATGATCCTACTCATATAGTCTTTTTTACTCCAAAGAGCTTTATCTGCTTAGCCCAGCAGTACGGTATGAAGTACATAACAGACAATGGGCGTAATATGGTGTTGTTACAAAAGCCTTAGTAGTTGCTAAAGGTTTTGTGC
>Ga0256828_1000537_pt1 | contig 24971 bp, 35 predicted proteins | sample CV88metaG_FD_185993 | JGI IMG/M metagenome (GOLD analysis project Ga0256828, IMG submission 185993) | Hydrothermal vent microbial communities from East Pacific Rise, Pacific Ocean - CV88 | ecosystem: Environmental > Aquatic > Marine > Hydrothermal vents | place: Pacific Ocean: East Pacific Rise...
GACAGGCAAAGTCACAGCTGCATCACCATACCATCCATCAAGTTCGGTTCCAATATCATAACCAATCACATCACCATCTTTGAGTTTGTAATCAGATGGGATACCGTGAATAATAACTTCATTTAGGGAGGTACAAACAGCATTTGGGAAACCGTAAAGCCCTTTAAAAGATGGTCTTGCTCCATGGCTTCTTATATAATCTTCAGCCATAGCATCAAGCTCTTTTAAAGAGATTCCAGCTTTTGTATTTGCACGAAGCAGATCCAAAGCACCACCAACAATCTTGTTGGCAGCTCTTAATTTTTCTATCTCTTTGGGTTTTTTTAGCGAAATCGCCATCTCTAAAGACCGACCGCACTTAGTGTTTCGTATTTACTCATATAAACCTGAGCCTCTATTTTTCTCATTGTATCAAGTGCAACCTGAACAACAATCAAAACAGCAGTTCCACCAAAATAAAACGGAACACCCATACCTTTTATAATCATAAATGGCAAAGTTGCAACAAGACCAAGATACAAAGCACCTGTAAAGGTTAATCTGCTTGCAGTTTCATTCAAAAACTCTTTTGTTGCATTACCTGTACGGATACCGGGAATAAACCCACCTTGTCTCTTTAGGTTGTCTGCTATATCTTTTGCATTGAAAGTTATACTTGCATAAAAAAATGCAAAGAAAACAACAAACATAAATGTCATAAAGTTAAAGAAATATCCACCCGGATGCAAAAAGTCCGCTATCGCCTGAACAGTTGGGTTGGTACTGCTTGAGAGTACCGTCATTGGAAACATCAAAATCGCACTGGCAAAGATAACAGGAATAACACCTGCTAAGTTTACTTTGATAGGGATATAATTCATAACTCTTTTGTTTTGGTTTTGCATTATTGTTTTTTTAGCATATGTTATAGGAACTCTTCTCTCTCCAAGCTCTACATAGATAATTACCGCTATCGTTGCAAAGATAAGGATTAAGATACCAATCACTGTTAAAAAACTCATAGCACCTGTATTTACCATTGTTACTGTTTTACCAATAGCACTAGGTATTGCAGAGACTATACCTGCAAAGATAATAAGTGAGATACCGTTACCTATACCGCTTTGGGTGATTTGCTCACCTATCCACATCAACAACATTGTTCCTGCAAGCATTGAAACAGCAGAAAGAAGTATAAAGGTATTGTGGTCAGCCAATATTGCAGAGTTACCGTTTGGTCCTGTTAAACTTTGAAGACCAACACTTACACCTATTGCCTGAACAATTGTTATCACAATTGTTGCATATCTGATGATTTGCATATATTTAACCATACCATCTCTCTCTTTTTTCATCTGAGCAAGAGCAGGGAAAGTTGCAGCCAAAAGTTCGGCAATAATTGAAGCAGTGATATAAGGCATAATACCAAGTGATATGATTGAGAGTCTTTTTATAGCATTTCCACTAAACATATTCATAAGCCCTAAAGCATCTGAATTATGTCCATCAAAAAATGATGCTATTACAGAAGTATCAACACCCGGTACTGGCACATAGGCCAGTAGGCGATAAAGAAATAAAAACCCGATAGTAATAAGTATCTTATTAACTAGATTTTTATTCATAACTATTTACCTGTCGTGGTAATGTTTTCGTCTTTGATTTTTGATGCCAAATCTTTTGCAGATGCACCAACCAATTTAACTTTTTTCACAGAAGCAGCAATTTTATGAACACCACGGATAGACTCCATTGTGATCTCTTCTAGCTCTGCAACTGCTTTGATTTTTTCAACATTAATCACATAAGGCTTTTCAACTCTTGAAGTAAAACCAATTTTTGGCAATCTTCTTGCAAGTGGTTGTTGACCACCCTCAAAGTTTCTTTTTCTTTTATAACCTGTACGAGATTTCTGACCTTTTTGACCACGAGCGGCAGTTTTACCTGTACCGCTACCCTGACCGCGACCAACTCTCTTTTTTGAGTGAGTTGAGCCGTTAGCCGGTGTTAAATTTTCAATACCCATCATATTATCCTTTTAATCTACCAAGTGCTTCAACAGTAGCACGAACTAGTGTATTTGGATTGTTTGAACCGATCGATTTTGTAAGGATATCTTGTATCCCTGCAAGCTCAAGAACCGGACGAGCAGCTCCACCCGCGATTACACCTGTACCTTCTGATGCTGGTTTAAGCAAAACACGACTGGCATTGTATTTATGCTCAATATCATGAGCTATTGTTGAACCTTTGATCTTAACAGTTGTAAGATTTTTAAAAGCATTATCAACAGCTTTTCTTATAGCATCAGGAACCTCTTTAGCTTTACCAACACCGTAACCGATAGTACCGTTTTTGTTACCAACTACCACAAGAGCAGTAAAACGAAATCTACGACCACCTTTTACAACTTTGGTTACACGACCAATATTTACTATTGATTCTTCAAAATCATCTCTATTGATTTCCATCTCGTCCCCTAAAACTTAATTTCGTTTGCACGAAGTGCATCACCAAATGCAGCAATTACACCGTGATATTGATAACCGTTACGATCAAATACAATCTCTGAGATATTAGCTTCTTTTAGTTTAGCAGCAAATGCCTCACCAAGTGCAGCCGCACCCTCTTTGTTAGCTCTGTGTCCAGTTGCTTTTGAGTGCAATGCACACAAAGTTGTTGCAGTTGTATCATCAATTGCCTGTACACTTATGTAACGATTTGATCTAAATACAGAAACACGAGGAAGTGAAGCACAACCAGATATCTTTGCACGAATACGACGCTTTCGTTTTAGACGATTAGCTATTTTGCTTTTTAATACTTTAGCATTCATTTTCTAATATCCTCCCTTACTTCTTAGCAGTTTTACCGGCTTTTCGCACGATATGCTCATCCATGTATTTCACACCTTTACCTTTGTAAGGCTCTGGCGGACGGAAACTTCTTATCTCAGCAGCAACTTGACCAAGCATTTGCTTGTCATGGCTTTTAAGAGTGATCACATTTTTCTCTACAACTGCTTCCATACCTTCTGGCAAGTCATAGTTGATATCATGAGAGAAACCAAGTTGAAGATTAAGAGTTTTACCTTTTACAGCAGCTCTGTAACCAACACCGTTTATCTCAAGTTTTTTCTCATAGCCGCTAGTTAAACCAACTACGATATTTTGAGCCAATGCTCTGTAAGTTCCCCAAAAAGCTCTATGCTCTTTTGCATCTGATTTGTTTTTAAAAGTAAGTATATTTCCATCAATTGTGAAATCCACATTCCCTTTTGTATCCAAATCAACACTGTTTTTGCCTTTGGCAAAAGTTATAACATCCCCATTTGAGCTAACTTTGATATCAGCACCAAAATCTACTGGTAATTTTCCAATTCTTGACATATTATACTCCTACCAAACCGTACACATAACTTCGCCACCAATACCAAGCTCATAGGCTTTGTCATTTGGCAGAACACCGTGAGATGTACTTACTATAATAGTTCCGTAACCGTTTTTGAATCTTTTTATATCATCTCTACCTTTGTAAACTCTTCTACCCGGTTTAGATACTCTTTTCATCTCATTGATTACAAATGCACCATTTTCATCATACTTAAGTACAACTTTAATAGTCTTTTTAACACCATCTTCGATCACATTAGCACTTTCTATGTAACCTTTTTCAACCAAGATATTTACTACCGCTTCAACACTCTTAGAGTGGATTAAAGTTGTTGTAGCCAATCTTCTCATACCAGCATTTCTTACACGAGTAAGTGCATCTGATACTAAATCATTAATTGCCATTTTATTTTTCCTTTGCTTGCATTTAGCAGTATCAAGGGAGGCGGATGCCTACCAGCTTGACTTTCTAACGCCCGGGATCAATCCCTCGTTTGCCATTTTTCTAAAACATACACGACAGATACCAAAATCTCTGATTACAGAGTGTGGACGACCACAAATTTGACATCTAGTATAACCGCGAACTTTAAACTTAGGTGTTCTTGCCGCTTTAGCGATCATAGACTTCTTAGCCATTAGTTACTCCCTTTAGTAAAAGGCATACCCATTTTCTCTAAAAGAGTAAAAGCTGCCTTGTCAGAATCACTTGTAGTTACAATTGTGATATTCATACCATGAATTTGCATGATAGAATCATAACTAATCTCTGGGAAGATAAGTTGCTCTTGTAAACCAAAGTTATAATTACCGCGACCATCAAAACCGTTTCTTGGTACACCTCTAAAGTCTTTCACACGAGGAAGTGCGATAGAAACAAGACGATCCAAGAAGTTATACATATTTTCACCACGAAGTGTTACACGAACACCTACAGGCATACCTTCACGAACTTTAAAACCTGCAACAGATTTTTTTGCGATAATAGTACTTGCTTTTTGACCAGCTATTGTAGTTATTGTATCTTCAATATTTTTCATTAGCTTGTTGTCTTTCATTGCAAAACCAGCACCAACAGAGATTATGATTTTTTCAATTGCTGGAATATCCATTACATTTTTAATCTCAAGATCTTTTTGCAACTCAGGTTTAAGTGCCAAATATTTATCTTTTAAACGAGCCATCTGTTATGCCTCCACTTTTCGTACATTTGAAACATCGATAGGCATCTCTTTGTTTATATGTCCGCCTTTAGTGTTTTCCTCAGTTGGCTTGATAGCTTTTTTAGCTATTTTACAACCCTCTACAATTACCTTGTTTTTCTTTGGTAATACTGCCAGTACTTTTGCTTTTGTACCTTTATCATCACCAGCGATAATCTCTACTGTATCGCCTTTTTTAAATTTAAATTTTGCCATTAAACAACCTCCGGTGCAAGAGATACGATTTTCATAAATCCAGCATAACGTACTTCACGACCAATTGGTCCAAAAATACGAGTACCAATAGGCTCTCTCTTGTCATCAAGTATTACAGCTGCATTGTCATCAAATCTAATCAAAGAACCGTTTTCTCTTTGGATCTCTTTGTGAGTTCTAACAATAACAGCTTTTACAACTTTACCTTTTTTAACTTTAGCAGTCGGTGTCGCTTTTTTAACAGAGGCAACGATAACATCACCAACAGTTGCATAACGACGTTTTGAACCGCCAAGTACCTTAATACACATAATCTCTTTAGCACCTGTATTATCAGCTACATTTAAACGAGTAAAACCTTGAATCATTACTACGCTCCTTTTACAACTGACTTAAGTCTAAAAGATTTAGTCTTAGAAAGTGGGCGACACTCAATTGCAACAACTTCATCGCCAACTCTACACTCATTTTGTTCATCATGTACCAAGTACTTTTTGAACCTTTTTACAACTTTATGGTAACGAGGGTGCATTACACGACGTTCTACCAAAACTGTGATAGTTTTGTCACCTGCAATCTTTACAACATTACCTTGAATTTCACGCTTATGTGTCATCACTCGTCCCCTAGTTTGCTGCTGTAATAGCAGTATTGATTCTTGCAATATCTTTTTTAGCAACACGAAGTTCGCTAGTATTTTGAAGTTGCATCATCTTTTGTTTGATTTTTAAAGTAAACAGCTCAGTTTTCTTCTCTTTAAGCATAGCTTGAAGCTCTGCTACTGTTTTATCTGCTAAATCAGAATATTTCATTGTTCATCTCCGCAGTGATTATTTTTGTTTTAAATGGTAGCTTGTGCATAGCAAGAGTTAATGCTTCACGAGCGATATCTTCTGGCACACCAGCCATCTCAAAAATGATACGACCCGGTTTGATATTCATAACCCACTTATCAACTGCACCTTTACCTTTACCCATACGAGTTTCAAGAGGCTTGGCAGTCAATGGTTTGGCAGGGAAAACACGAATCCAGATTTTACCATTTCTTTTAATGTGACGAGTTGCAGAGATACGAGCCGCTTCAATCTGACGAGAGTTGATACGACCAGCCTCTACCGCTTTAAATGCGATGTCACCAAAAGCTAATTTATAGCCACTACGAGCATAACCACGGTTACGCCCTTTCATAACTTTACGATATTTTGTTCTTTTTGGCATTAACATGATTATTCAGCCTTTTCACTATTTTCACGACGAGGAGCTCTCTTTCTTGATCGCTCTTTTCTATCTTCTTTAGCTTCAGCAGGAATACCTTTTGTAAGTACTTCCCCTTTGAATATCCATACTTTTACACCTATGATTCCATAAGTAGTATGAGCTTCAGCGAAACCATAGTCTATTTTAGCACGAAGTGTATGTAGAGGAACTCTTCCCTCCAAGTACCATTCAGTTCTTGCCATTTCAGCACCACCAAGACGACCTGCTACTGCTACTTTTATACCTTTTGCACCACTTCTTTGAGCGCCTTGCATAACTTTTTTCATAGCTCTTCTAAATGCAACTCTTCTCTCAAGTTGAGTAGCTACATTTTCTGCAACAAGTTGTGCTGCTACCTGAGCTTTTTTCTCTTCTTTGATATTGATGCTTATCGGTTTACCAACAAGTTTTTGAACAGCAGTTTTAAGTTTTTCTATATCTGCACCCTTTTTACCGATAATTATTCCCGGACGAGCTGCAACGATAGTTACACGAAGTCTTTTAACTGTTCTTTCTATGATGATATTAGAAACACCAGCATAATAAAGCTCTTTTTTCAAATATGTTCTTATCTTGTGATCTTCACCCAAAGCTGCAGGAGCAGTTTTAAAGTTAGGAAACCAACGGCTCTCCCAGTTACGGTTGATACCAAGACGAAGACCAATAGGATTAACTTTTTGACCCATATTATTTACCCTCTACTTCTACTAAGATATGTGCTGTTGGTTTTCTAATACCCGAAGCCATACCTCTTGCACGAGGACGGAATCTTTTAAGTACCGGACCATTGTCAACACGACATGATGTAATAACACAATCTTCAGCTTCATTACCACTGTTTGCTACTGCAGATGCAATAACTTTAGAGATAATTTTAGCTGCCTTATTTGGAGTAAATTCCAAAGCTGCCAATGCTTCTTCAGCATTCATACCTTGAACTTCTCTTGCAATAAGACGAGATTTAATAGGTGAAACACGGATAAATTTCAATAATGCTCTAGCCATGATTACCCCTTCTTCTGCACAGAGCCTTTGTGGCCCTTAAATGTACGAGTTGGTGCAAATTCACCAAGTTTATAACCAATATGATTCTCTGTAACATATACAGGAACAAATTGGCGACCATTATGAACATTTAATGTCAAACCAACCATATCAGGAAGAACCATAGATCTTCTTGACCAAGTTTTAATAGGTTTTTTATTACCTTCAGCTTTTGCCGCAAGTACTTTTTTCATCAAATGGTCATCTACGAATGGACCTTTTTTAATTGAACGAGCCATTAACCTACCCTTTTTGCATTTGGTTTACGACGAGTGATAATTAGTTTATCACTTGCTTTTTTACGACGAGTTTTAGCACCCTTAGTTGGTTTACCCCAAGGAGTAACTGGATGACGACCTGAGTTTGTTTTACCTTCACCACCACCGTGCGGGTGATCGATAGGGTTCATTGCAGAACCACGAGTTTGTGGTCTTATACCCATATGACGAGTTCTACCAGCTTTTGCTATAACTATGTTTGCATACTCTTCGTTTCCAACTACACCAATAGTAGCCATACATTCACCAAGCACAAGTCTCATCTCTGAAGATGGCATACGAAGTGATACATATTTACCGTCTCTACCCATAATCTGAGCAGAAGTTCCAGCTGAACGTACCATTTGTCCACCTTTTCCAACTTTAAGCTCAATGTTGTGAACAAGTGTACCGACAGGGATATTTTTTAGTTTCATAGCATTACCTGCTTTGACATCCAATCCACCCTCTGCAGATTCAATTATATCACCAACATTTAGTTCTTTTGGTTGGATGATGTATCTTTTTTCACCATCTGCATAAGTAACAAGAGCGATACGACAGTTTCTGTACGGATCGTACTCAATTGTACTTACAGTAGCAGGGATACCGTATTTGTTTCTTTTGAAATCAATTATACGATAAAGTTTTTTCGCACCTGCTTGACGGTGACGAGATGTAATACGACCATTGTTGTTTCTTCCTGCAGTTGTAGGAAGTTTTACAAGCAATGAACGAACACTTGCTTTTGCAGTAATGTCAGAACTGTCAACATTAGTGTAAAAACGACGAGACGGAGTTGTTGGTCTATAAGTTTTTATTGCCATGTTATACCGCCAAACTTTCTATTTGTGCACCTTCTGGTAAAGTAACATAAAACTTTTTAAAGTCATTTTGTTTACCAGCTACACCACGGAATCTTTTTGTTTTTCCGCTTTGATTCAATGAGTTGATTTTTGAAGGAACAATCCCAAAATACTCACGAAAAACCTCTTTAAGACCTGTTTTGCTCATACGAGGTGATGTTTGTACAACGATCACACCATCTTCTTGCATACCAAGAGTCTTCTCTGTATATAGTATAGATTTAATATCTGTAATATCTGCCATTACTTAGCCTCACCTGTTAGAGTTTCCCATACAGCTTTCTCTATCACAATCGAGCGATAGTTAGCAGCTAAATATGCATTTAATTCATTTGCTTCAATCACATAAGTCTGATGAAGATTCTCAAATGCTAGGAATGTTTTTTCATCTAATAAAGATTTAACAAAAAGTGTATCTCTTTGATTTAGTGCTTTAAACATCGCTGCTGCATCTTTTGTTTTACCAGATTCAACAGATATGCTATCAACAATAAAAAGAGTACCGTTTTTCGCATGCTCATTCAAAGCAAAGTTCAAAGCAAGTTTTTTCTGCTTTTTGTTTACTTTTAAGTTGTAGTTACGGTTGTTTTGAGGACCAAATGCCTTACCACCGCCAACAAATACAGGTGATCTTCTTGAACCTGCACGAGCACGACCGCCACCTTTTTGAGCCCACGGTTTTTTACCACCACCACTTACATCACTTCTACCTTTTGCAACTGCTGTGTTTGCTCTCATAGCAGCCTGAACAGATTTTACATAAAGATACAAGTTGTGTGGGTTAATACCTGAAAAACTCTCCGGTAATGCCTCTTCTGAAGCTTTTTCCATTTTTTCATTTAAAATAATTGCACTCATTACGAAGCTACCTTTACACGACCTTGTGAACCATTAGCACCACTAACCGAACCCAAAACTACAATAATTTTGTTTTCAGCATCAAAGCTAACAACTTCATTTTTAACACTGTTTTGTGTATTTCCATATTGTCCGGGCATTTTTTTACCCTTCATAACACGACCCGGCCACTCAGCATTACCGATAGAACCTGTTCTACGACCAAATCTGTGACCGTGAGATGCAGGACCACCACCGAAATTCCATCTTTTCATACCACCAGAAAAACCGCGACCTTTTGTATTGAAAGTAGTTTTCAAAACTTTAGCCTCTGCCAAAGGTGCAATATCCAAATCACCGGCTTCAGTGTTTGCAACTTCTAGTGTCATAAAACGATTAAATTCAGATGAAAGGTTATACTTTTTTTGTTGACCTTCAATTGCTTTATTCATTTTTTTACCGCTGTTGTAAGCTACTATTGCTTTACCGTCGTTAACTTCACATACTTTAGTATCCAGAACTCTAAGAAGAGTAACTGGCTTACTTGGTACTGTGATAGTACGGCTCATGCCGATTTTTTCAACAATATATTCCACGGTTACTCCTATTTGTCCATAGAGCGAACTTCTACATCCACTTCTGGTGCTAAATCTAGTTTCATTAATGAATCAACTGTTTCTGGTGTAGCAGAAACAATATCTATCATTCTAGCATGCATACGAATTTCAAATTGCTCACGAGATTTTTTGTTAACATGAACAGATTTCAAAACTGTATATTTACGAATTTTTGTTGGTAAAGGGATAGGACCACGAATTGCAGCTCCTGTTCGCTTTACAGCCTCAACGATTGATGCTACTGATCTATCAAGAACACGATGATCGTAAGCTTTCAATTTTAAACGAATTTTTTCCATAATTTTCCTTCTAAAGAACTCGTTGGATTCTAGCCCAACTATTTTAAGGGAGCGGAATTGTAGCAAAACTACGGCATATATTCAAGGATTTAGGGGGCAAAAGTCAATTTTTAGCAAAATTTATTTCCTTTTAATAAGGAAATGATAAAATTATATTTATCAATTTTAGGATAATTATGGAAATTTTACTAGAAGAATTTTACAAAACAGATATACATATAGACAGATATATAGACAGAAAACTCTATATAGATAAAAAAAGCTACCAAATCAATGGTATAGCACAAAGCGGAAAAACAAAACTTGTAAAAAACTATCTGCTGAGTCTGAAAAAAAACTCTTATCTGTATATAGACTGTCTTGATGTAAGGATAGATATAAAAAAATTCAACACTCAGATATCAAAATTTTGTCTAAAATACAAAATAGACACTCTCGTGCTTGATAACTATGATGATAGATTTGAGTTTGCAAATGTAAATCAGCTCATAATAACATCACAAATACACTACGATATAGATTTTTTACATACCATGAGAATATATCCTCTTGACTATGAGGAATTTTTGGCTTATGAACACAAATATGACTCATCCGCACTCAACCATTTTTTGCAACTTGGAGGTTTTGCCCATATGCACAAACTTCACTCAGATAGCACAAATTCATATATACAAAAAACACTAAAATGCTCACTTGAAAATATGGAATTTGATATATTGGTATTTTGTACAAAAGTGATGAGTCAGAAGGTATCTGCTTACACTATATATGAGAGGATGAAATCTACTAGAAAAATATCAAAAGACAAACTATATAAAACTTATGAAAATCTACTCAAAAAAAACTATATACACAATTTGGAAAAATTTGGACACAAAAAAGCCACCAAAAAACTCTACCTGTGTGACATATCACTCAAACAAGCACTCAGTACCGACAAACATTTTGGCAGATTATTTGAAAATATGGTATTTTTGCAACTCCTAAAACACAATACAAAATGTTATTATGATGAAGGTATAGATTTTTATCTGCCCGATACAAACGAGGTGATAGTGTGCAAACCTTTTGCAGATGAGAGAATGTTTTTTAAAAAACTAGAAGCGATAGAAGAGTTTATATTTACCCATCAGATAAAAAAAGTAACTGCTATAACCATGAACAAAGAAGCAACCATCTCACACCCCCTCTCAAAAGTAGAAATGCTCCCTTTTGACATCTGGGCTTTGGGTGACTAATACGAGACTGCAACGACGGAGGAATTATTATTGCTTGTTTTATGGACACAAAGGGAGGTTTGTATGGATTTATGCGGTATAGATGAAGCTGGTCGTGGTCCTATTGCCGGTGATTTGGTGATGGCTGGATGTGTATTGCATTCCGATATAGATGGACTTAATGATTCAAAAAAACTAAGTGCAAAAAAAAGAGAGGCACTTTTTGAAGAGATAACAAAAAATTCCACTTACCATATAGTAAAATTCTCACCCCGACAAATAGATGATAAGGGTATCTCCACTTGCCTTGCATCTGGACTAAAAGATATTATGCAACATATCAAAGCAAAAAGATACCTCTTTGATGGCAATACCACTTTTGGTGTAGATGGCTTGACAACAATGATAAAAGCTGATGGAAAAATTGCACAGGTAAGTGCTGCTTCGATATTGGCAAAAGTTACTCACGACAGAGATATTGTAAAAGAAGCACAGATATACCCACAATACGAATTTGAAAAACACAAAGGATATGGAACCAAAAGGCATATAGAGTTGATTCAAAAATACGGATACTGCCCGATACATAGAAAAAGTTACAAACTAAAAGCCCTGCAACCTACACTTTTTTAATTAACGACGGGTATCCGTCGTTATATATCTTAAAAGCTATCAAGCAAAATAACACTCACAAAAGTACCTTTTGGCAAATCTCCGTCATCTTGTGCTGTTACCATCAGAGCTGAGTCTTCAAGCATATTTGTCAATATTGCACTGCTTCCAACTTTTTTGCCCTTGAAATTTACAAAATATTCCCCATCTTCTACAACCACATTACAGGCACTAAACTCTGTAAATTTACTTCTCTTTTTAAAATCTTCATCCAGTTTTGCAGTGATAATTTTGTATGGTCTTTTTTTGCCAAGCATCCTCGATACCAGAGGAACTCCATAGAGTATGGATGTAACAGTAGATGAGTATGCAAACCCCGGAAGTGCAAGTATGAACTTGTTTTGCATCTGTGCTACCATAATATGTCTGCCCGGTTTTATGGCTACACCTTTGTAAACAACCTCAGCACCGAGCCTTGGTACAATATCTTTGACAAAATCATAATCACCGACACTCACACCACCTGTACTTATCACAATATCCGCACTTGCAATAGCATTTTGAAAAGTACCCATTATCTCATCTTTGTTATCGCCAACTGTTCCAAGCTGAACAACATCTGCACCAGCCTGTTCAAAAAGTGCCGCCAGAGTATAGTTGTTTGAGCTTCTTATCTGTGCGGGATTTTCAGACTCCACACCAAGGTCAAGTATCTCACTCCCTGTCGCCACAATAGCAACTTTTGGCGGAATTGCAACTTTTACCATCACTTTGTTTAATCCGGCCATCACACCAATCTGTGCAAAACCGATTTTTGTACCTTTTTGTATAAGTACATCACCCGCTTTGTAACCTTCACCTATCGGTCTTACAGATGAACCAAAAGGTACTTTTTGGTTTATTATGATTTTATCACCTTCAAAAGTCACATTTTCTATCTGTATTAGTGTATCTGCACCCTGAGGCATCTTTGAGCCTGTAAAAGTTTTGATACATTCACCACTTTGTATCACTCTTTGCTCATCATTTCCAGCTGGATTATCACCCAAAACAGTTATACTTTCATTATCCAAATCATCAAATTTTACAGCATAACCATCCATAGAAGCGGTTGCAAACTGAGGATCATTAAATCTCGCAACAATATCTTCTGCCAAAACTCTGCCAAGTGAACAACTCAATGCCACATTTTCAACTCTTACATCTCCAACCTGAAGCAAATCAAGCATATCCTGACTTGTCTCATACGATAAAAAACTCATATCTTCTCCCCCAAAATTCCACTTCCGCCAATAGCTGTTGAGCGGTCTGCCGCATAAATTCTCTTGCCGTTTTTTAGATCATATTTCCAAATAGGAGCAGATGCTTTGAAATCTTCTACAAACTCATCTATAAGCTCAAGTGCCACCCTTCTTTTTGGTGAAAAAACAGCTGAAATATATGAAGACTCATGCAGCATCACATCACCCCTTGAGTGAGCCATTTTAATAACAGCACCTCTGCTTTGTGCTTTTTTTTGCCATGCCTCAAACCAACTCATTAAAATTGGCTCGTATATATCAAAGCTCAGCCCCTCTATCGAGTCTTCATCTCTGATTGTACCGACAAAAGGGATAAAAGCACCATAGTTGCTTTTTGACTCACTTTGATACCATTTTTTTAGTATCTGTGGCACATCAAGACCACCATCATAGAGTTCCAACGACATATCAACCCCCACACACAGGTGGCAACAATGAGACTTTGTCACCATCACTCAATGCAACATCAAGAGAGTTTACAAGTGTATCATTTACAGCCACTGCGGAGTTTTTCAACCACCCCTCAAGCTCTTTGTCACCTTGCAATACAACAGCCAACTCTTTTAGATTTGCTATATCCAATTCCATAGCATCTTTTTGTATCGGACCCAAAAATTCTACTCTAACCATACACATTGTCCTTATAAAATTTGCAAATTATATCTAAGATAAGTTAAGCAGTGTATAATTTCGCTATGGTTTTTGGAAAAATAGAGTATTTGAATCTTTTACCTTTTCATGTTTTTATGAAACGATTTACCTCAAGCACACAACAAAGCATGAGTATGAACTACTACAAAGGTGTCCCCGCACAGATAAACAACAAGTTTGTATCCAGAAGGGTTGATGCGGCTTTCATATCTAGTATAAAATCAAAAAAATACAGACACCTAAATATGGGCATAATAGCCAAAAAAGAGGTACTGAGTGTACTTGTGATACCTCAGCCACACAACAAAAATGACAAAGAATCTGCAACTTCCAACATACTTGCCCGTATTTTAAATATCCAAGGAGAGGTGCTAATAGGTGATAAGGCACTAAAATACTACCTTCAAAACAACAACTACACGGATTTGGCAAAATTGTGGCATGAAAGATACTCTCTGCCGTTTGTTTTTGCCCTGCTTTGCTACCACAAAGACAAAAAACTATACAAAAAAATAGAGAGAAATTTTCTAAAACAAAAAGTAAAAATACCCAACTATATTCTAAACAACTCAAGCAAAGCAACAGGGATAAAAAACAAAGATATACTCAACTATCTTACATATATTTCATACAACCTTGATACAAAAGCAAAACTTGGTTTGAAAACATTTCTAAACAAAGCAAAAAAAATTTAGAAAAATTTAGAAACAAATTTAATATTGTTTATATTATCAGTGTATAATATATCAACTACAAAAAAAGGACAGTTAATGGCAGAAAATTTTGAAGAAGCATCTTTAGAGTATCACAGAGCTCAAGGTGAATTTGACACAAACGGAAAAACAGGAACATTGCTTACAAAAGCATGTGACACAGAAAAAGAACTTGCAATGGCTTACAGCCCGGGTGTTGCTTACCCTTGTTTAGAGATTGAAAAAGATGTTGAAAAAGCATACGAGTACACAAACAAAGGTAACCTTGTTGCAGTTGTTAGTGATGGTACAGCAGTTTTAGGTCTTGGTGACATTGGACATTTGGCTGGTAAACCTGTAATGGAAGGTAAAGGTGTTTTGTTTAAAACTTTTGCAAATGTTGATGCTGTAGATATCGAATTAAATACAAAAGATACTGAAGAGATTATCAATATAGTAGCTGCAATGGCTGATAGTTTTGGTGGTATCAACCTTGAAGATATCTCTGCTCCAAGATGTTTTGAGATAGAAGACAGATTAAAAGAGATATGTAATGTACCTGTTTTTCATGATGACCAACACGGTACTGCGGTTATCACAACGGCAGGTCTTATCAATGTTCTTGAGATGAGCAACAAACCAGCTAAAGATCTAAAAGTTGTTGTTATTGGTGCAGGTGCATCAGGGATTGCATGTGCAAATATGTACAAAGCACTTGGTGTAAAAAACATCACTATGCTGGATTCTAAAGGTGTTATCCACAGTGGTAGAGATGACCTTAACAAATACAAACAACAGTTTGCATTTGAAACAGAAGACAGAACACTTGAAGATGCATGTAAAAATGCAGATATGATTCTTGGTCTTTCTGGACCTGATTTGATATCTCCTGAAATGGTTAAGTCTATGACAGACAACAGCCCAATTATATTTGCTTGTGCAAATCCAAATCCAGAGATCAAACCACCACTTGCAAAAGAGGCTAGACCAGATTTGATTATCGGTACAGGTAGAAGTGATTATGCCAACCAAGTAAACAATGTTCTTGGTTTCCCTCAAATCTTTAGAGGTGCATTAGATGTAAGAGCTACAAAAATCACTGAAAATATGAAAATGGCTGCAAGTAAAGCATTGGCTTCTTTGGCAAAAGAGGAAGTACCTGCTCATGTAAAAGCGGCTCACGGTAGAGATACAATGGAGTTTGGTCCTGAGTATATCATCCCTTCACCATTTGACAGAAGAGTACTTGTGTATGTTGCAAGTGCGGTTGCACAAGCTGCAATAGAAGATGGTGTTGCTCGTGTTAAAGATTTTGACATGGATGCCTATAGAGAAAAACTACAAAGACTAGCTGATCACCTAGACGGCAAAATATAATCTTTTTAAAAGAGGCAGAGGGGCATTCCCTCTCCTTTGTCGTTGCAACAAAACCCTTCTAATATATAAGCTCCACCTCTATTCTACGATTTTTCGCTCTGCCCTCTTTGGTAGAATTATCGGCAATCGGATTTTCTTCACCCATACCGACAGATGTGAGTCTTGTGGATTTTACCCCATCTTTTTCAAGAGCATACTGTACCGCCAAAGCTCGTTTTTGAGACAATATCTTGTTGGCATCAGCATCGCCCAGAGAATCTGTATATCCATATATAACCACCTGATAATCTTTGTTCTGCTTTAAAAATGAAGCAAAATTTTTAATATCCTTATTTGATTTTGATGGCAACTCTGCTTTGTAGGGAGCAAAAGTTATATCTAGGGTGGCGGTTTTTGGGCAGCCGTATTTATCTACTATAAAATTTTTATCTGTATTTGGACATTTGTCATCTTTATCAAACACCCCGTCGTTATCACTGTCTTGATGTTTTATTTTTTTACTCTGTTTTGGCTGTTGAGATTTTTTTTGTACCTTTTTTGGTTTTGGTGCTTTTACAATCTTTGGTGCCTTTTCCACACTTATTGGTTTTACAAAATCAAATTCACCGGCATTCAAACATACAACAACTATAAAAACAACTATATATCTCATTTTTTTACCCCTCCAAAATAGGTTTGTCCCTCTCACTCAAAACACCGTCTGATGTATATAACACTATCTCAAGTTCACATCTTAGATATTCACTAAATGTAATTATCGGATATTTTGTATCCTCAAAAGTTGCTTTTTTTGCATTATATACAATCCCATCAAGCAATGGCACTCCATCAACACTTGAAACTCCTCTTGTCTCTCCCTCAAGATAAAGTGTGATTTTGTTTGGTATATTTTGTGCCAAAAGCGGATGCTCTTTAAGAAGTGATGTTTTGTCTATAACTCTTTGTGCCTGAAAAACTTCCAAAACAGAATCTCTGGCAAGTTGTAACAAAACAGAACGACTCATCCGCTCCCCCTCTTTTTTTTGTAGTTATTTAGAAATTTTATAACAATCATAACACTTATAACCTGAAATAAAGAAGCAAGAACAAAAGCATAATAGTGCAAAGAGTCTATCGAATTTGCATCAAAAGCCAAAGTTGCCATAGCTATAAGGAGTGTCAATGGCATAGAGTGGCTCAAACCAAGCAGTAAAGAATCCATCCATCCCAGTTTTTTAACAAATACAAAAGAAGCTATAACCCTCATAAATATCATAACAACAGCAATCACACCGGCTTTGTAAATCAGTCCGTCCATAACCAAGGCATTTAGATTAAACGAATAACCAATATGTATAAAAAACACAGGTATTAAAAATCCAAAACCAAAAGAAGCAAGTTTTTCTGGTAATTCATGTTTGTGTTTAAAAAATGTGGGGATAAAAATACCTGCCAAAAATGCACCAAAAGCAAGTTCAAGATTGAGATAAAGCATAGCACCAACAAGTAAAAAGAATATCCCCATTGAGAGTCTTATATCTTGTTCTTTGTTGTCTTTGTAAGGCATAAGAGCGACCGAAACTTTTGGAAACCACCAAAAAAACAGCTCTATAGCACGAAAAAGCAAAAACATAAAAAGCAAAAATACACCAAGTGCCATAACGGTTTTTAAAAATTCAAACCCAAAACCACCCTCCAAAGCAGCAGAGGTCAGTGTAAGTATCCCAATACTTACAACCTCACCTATCCCACCTGCCGTCATTGAAAGCTCAAGCCATGGTGTTTTTCCATACTCTTTTGAGAGTGTTGCTACAAGTCCGACAGAGATAAGCGGCAAAAGCACCATAAATGTTTTGCCAAGTTCAAAATATAGTGAAAAAGCGATAGAAAAGAGATAAAGTATAAGCAGATAAAGCATAACTTTTTTCATAAGCCATGCAGGTGTTTTTAACATTTTTTGCAGATTCAACTCTGTACCTGCAATAAACATCAGATACAAAAATCCAAACTCTGCCATAATGTCAAAAAGATGCTCTTTGTGTAAAAAACCAAAATACCCAAAAACAGATCCGAGTATTATCTCTATGGGAGTGGTTGGCAACCTTAGAATTTTGGCAAAAAACGGTGAAAATATGATTATGAGTGATACACAAATAATCAAAATCACATTTTCATTCATTGCTATACCTCTATTTTACAGATGTTGCCACTTTTAGATTTAGGTATTTTAACATATCCAAGTCTTTGTTTGCTTCTCTTCCCGTCGTTGTAAGATAATTACCAATTACTATTGAGTTTGCACCATATCCAAATATCTCACTCTGCCTCTGCCCAAACATCATCTCTCTGCCACCGGCTACCATTATCCGTTGAGCTTTTGGCAACATCTCTTTTGTCAGTTTTATCAACTCAAGTGCCTCATCCACACCAAGCGGATTTGGCTCTAAAGGGAGTGCCTCATTGTGATGATAAAAATTTATAGGTACCGATACAGGGTTTAATGATGCAAGTGATTTCAACATAGACACCCTCTCTTGCATACTCTCACCAAGACCAAAAATACCACCACTGATAAGCACAAGATTGGCTTTGTTTACATTTTCGCAGGTTTTATACCTCTCTTGCCATGTATGGGTTGTGCATATATTTGGATAAAAACTTTCTGATGTTTCAAGATTATGATTGTATGCTTTTATTCCCGCTTCTTTTAGTGTCAAAAGCTGTTTTAGAGAGGCTGTACCATTACAACCTATCAATCTTAATTCTGGCACCTCTTTTGTAAGCATCTTTGCTATATCACATACAAACTCAAGTGTACTCTCACTCAGACTTTTTTGTGAACTAACAAGACAAAACCCCAAAGCACCAAGCTCTTTACACTCTCTTGCTTCTTGAAGAATTTTATCCATACTCTTTTGTTTGTATCGTTGTATATCTGCTTTGTGTTTTACACTTTGGGTACAAAACTTACAATCTTCACTGCATGTACCACTGTTTATATTACAAATAGAACATAAAAATATCTCATCTTGTTTTTTCATCTCAACATATCCCGTTTGTAAAAAGATGTAGCAGAAGAGAATTTTTTTGCACCTTTTTGCCTTGTATAATGGGTAAGTACAAACTCATCAGACTCAACCTCAAGCATTGCACACTCACTTATGGGTTTTTTTCTTGCACACACTTCACCCGGATTTATAAACAAACTGCCCCCGTCCATCTGTGCAAAAAAAGTATGTGTGTGACCAAACACAACAACCTCTGTATCACCTGTCATATAATATGGCATATGCATCAGTTTAAAAGTTGTATTGCAAAGTTTAAAATAGTGTGGCTCTTTTACCAGATTGTAATTGTTTTGATATTTTAAAAGATGTGCATCATTATTGCCAAAAACAGCTACATATCTTGTATTTGAGTTTTTTAGCATCTCAAGCATCTCAACTTCTACTATATCCCCTGCATGTATAATAAACTCAGCACCCTCATCCAACAACATCTCAAGAGATGCTTTTGCTTTTTTAAGTTTTTGGTGAGTATCTGAGAGTATCCCTATTTTCATTTTGCTTCTATCTCTTCTTTTGGTGTTCTGCTTTTGCACTTAACACACTCATATACCTCTTTTTTTCTAAAAGTTCTAGGAGCAAGTACACCGTCACATCCATCCTCTTTGCATTTTATGGTTGTTGGCTCAAATTTACTTATAAACTTACACTTAGGATAATTTTCACACCCCCAAAAAGCTCCCCGTCGTGAATTTTTCAGCCTTAGTTTGCCACCACAATCAGGACAAGGTGTAGCAGAAACTTTCTCTTCAACAGCTATGCTTTTTGTGTTTTTGCACTCTGGATAACCAGAACATGCCAAAAACTGACCGTTTCGTCCGTTTTTTACCACCATCTCTTTGCCACATTTTTCACACACCTCATCACTGAGTTGCTCTTTTTTCTCTACTACATTACCCTCTTCATCAACCTGTTGGGTATATTTACATTTTGGAAAACCGCTACAAGCTATAAAATTACCAAATCTTCCACTTCTCAGCAAAAGCTCCTCTCCACATTTAGGACACATTTTGCCAAGTGGTTTTGCAAGTTTAAGTGAAACAATTTTGGATTTTCCCTCCTCTATCTGCTTCATAAATTCAACATAAAAATCATAAAGAAGCTTTTGCCAATCCACTTCACCCTGAGATATCTCATCTAGTTTTTCCTCCATATTGGCAGTAAAACTGATATCTACTATATTTGCAAAATGTTCTTCAAGTATTTTAGTAACCGTAAATGCCATCTCTGTCGGTACTATCTGCTTTTTTTGGATATTTACATATGTACGACTTGTAAGTGTGGCTATTGTCGGTGCATAGGTTGAGGGTCTTCCAACACCTTCAGATTCCAGCTTTTTAATTAAACTCGCCTCTGAATATCTTGCAGGTGGCTCAGTAAAATGTTGTTGTGGTTTAACACTCTGTATATATGCTTCCTCACCCTCTTTTAGGGTTGGCAGCAGTTTGTCCTTGTCCTCTGTACCTGTAACTTTGTAAAAACCGTCAAACACAAGTTTTCTTCCACTCGCTCTAAACTCATTTGCTTTACCGCTAAAAATTATACTTTGTTGCTCAAAAACGGCATCTTCCATCTGACATGCCATAAATCTCTCATAGATCAAACGATAAAGTTTAATCTCATCTGGTTTCAAAAAACTTTGTGCAACCTCAGGAGTAAACTGCAACATTGTTGGTCTTATAGCTTCGTGAGCTTCTTGAGCACCTTTGGATTTTTTTGTATAGTATTTTGGTTTTTTAGGCAGATATTTTTCACCGTATCTGTTTTGTATAACACCCCTTATAGCACCCACTGCTTCACTTGCAAGGTTTAGAGAGTCTGTTCTCATATATGTGATTATACCGCTTGTACCATCTGGAGTCTTCACCCCCTCATAGAGTGTTTGTGCTATCATCATTGTTTTTTTTGGACTAAATCCAAGCCTACTTGATGCACTCTGTTGCAATGTTGATGTCATAAAAGGTGGCGGAGTTGAGCTTTTTCTCTGTTTTGTTTCTATTTTAGATATCACAAAACTGTCACTCTCTATGCTTTTTGCTATTGTGTGTGCTTCATCTTTGTTGCCAATTGAGAGTTTTGAGAGTTTTTTACCCTCATGTTTTATCAGTGATGCCTCTATATTTGTCTTAAAAAGAGTATCTATCGTCCAGTACTCTTGTGGTTTAAATGCCTGTATCTCCCTCTCTCTATCCACCACCAGCTTGAGTGTTGAGCTTTGTACACGACCGCCTGAGAGACCTTTTTGTATCTTGGAACTGAGCAAAGGGGAGAGTTTGTATCCAACAACTCTGTCAAGAATACGACGAGCCTGTTGGGCATTTACCATATCCATATCTATTATCCTTGCATTTTGCAAGGCAGTCTTGATGGCAGTTTTTGTAATCTCATGAAAAACTATCCTCGGAAGAGTCTGCGGATCTTTTTTGATAGCATGTGCAATATGCCACCCAATAGCCTCACCCTCGCGATCCTCATCGGTTGCGATATATATGGTATCTGACTTTTTGGCAAGATCTTTTATCTCTTTTAGTGTTTTGGCATTCTCTTTTGCTACCGAATATGTTGGCACAAGGGAGTGTGTCTGCTCATCCACACTTATACCAAAACGGCTCTTTGGCAAATCCCTGATATGCCCTTTGGAAGCGATAACTTCATACCCTTTGCCCAAGAAGTTTTTTATTGTTCTGGCTTTTGCCGGAGACTCTACGATAATTAAATTCAAAATAGTTTTCCTATATATAGTATAGTGATTTTATTTTGGAAGTGTACCTAAAAATTATTAATCACAAATTATTTCAAATTTTTATAAAAAAACTAAAGTTATTTTTTGAAGTGTCGATCTACCTTACATCTAGGGCAAGGAAGCTCTAAGATAAAACAAAAACTTAAAAGGGCGAAAGGCTCTTCCATAGAAAAGGATTTATTATGGGTTTTAGAATTAATACAAACATCGGTGCAATGAATGCATGGCGTAACTCTACAATGAACAATGTTCAACTTGATAAAAGTTTGAACCATTTGTCTTCAGGGTTAAGAATTAACAAAGCTGCTGATGATTCAGCTGGTCTTGCTATCGCTGACAAACTTTCAGCTCAATCTCAAGGTCTCGGTCAAGCAATTAGAAATGCTAACGACGGTATTGGTCTTATCCAAACTGCTGATGGTGCATTGGATGAATATACAAACATCCTTAAAAGAGTTCGTGTACTAGCTACTCAAGCTGCCAATGATACTCAAGATAGCACTTCTCGTGGTCACATTCAAAAAGAGGTAACTGCACTTCTTGCTGAAGCTGACGATATCGCTAAAACTACAAAATTTAACGGTGTTGCTATCTTGGATGGTACAGGTGGTGCCAAAGGTAGTGGTCAATTTACTTTCCATGTTGGTGCTTACAAAGGTGATACACAAACAGTTGCTATTAAAACAAATACTGTTAAAGCTGTTGTAGGAACTGCTGCTGCAAATGTTAAAGTTGATACTGCAACAAATGCAGAAAGTACAATCGCAATGATGGACAGTGCTCTTGATACACTAAATGCAAAAAGAGCAACTTTGGGTGCTGCTCAAAACAAACTTGAGAGTACAGTTAGAAATATCTCTACAACTCAAGTAAATGTTACAGCTGCTGAGAGTCAAATCCGTGATGTTGACTTTGCTGCTGAGTCTGCAAACTTTGCAAAAAGAAACATCTTAGCTCAATCTGGTTCTTATGCTATGAGCCAAGCTAATGCTGTTCAACAAAATGTACTTCGTTTACTTCAATAGTAAGTAGATTTGATGTTGTTCAAAGGGGTGTTTACCCCTTTGGATCATTCTTTTGACAAAAAATTCTCCAGCTCCTCTTTGTAGATATTATTTATACTCAATAACCCTTTTACAAAAATCTTGTCTATATGTTTTATATGTTTTTTGCTGTTTTTCAACCCTTTGGTATTGAAAAAATCAAAAATCAATGCCATGGTATAGCTAAGGTAATAATCATAAACCGCTACAAGGTTTGCTCTCTCTCTTGATGTATCTACAAGCAGATTTAGAGCAACAGAGATAAGGTTGTAAAGATATCTATCTGGATGGGTAGAGAGTGGTTGTGAGTTGTAGTTTTCTATCATCTTGCCTATCTCTTTTGCAAATTCAAGCCTTTTTTCAATACAAATCATATCTGCTTCATCCAGTTGTTGTTTTGAGTATGGCAAAAAGCACTCTTTTATGTATTTTGTTTTATCTATTTTTGAGACATCTTCAAAAGATGATATATCTATATCTTTGCAGTGTGTCGGGATTGTTCCTTCAAGATATGCTCCGTCGTTAAGATTATATATCTTTTGTGTATCTTTTTTGAGTTTTTTAAGTGTATTTTGAAGTGCCAGTACAGAGTCATAAAAAAGCGGTGTAGTATAAACTTTATCTTTAAAATTACCCTTTATCTCAAAAAAATTCTCCCTAAAAGAGATTTGCGAAGTTAGATTTTGTATATCTTTTGTATCATATTTTGTTTTTGTAAGCTGATGCTCTTTTGAGTGGGAAAGCCCACTTTTGCTGATAGCAAAATCTATCCCCAATAGGTATATATTTTCAAACCCCATAGTGGTTGCCCACATAATGGAGCTTGAACCGACACAAGGTCCTGTATAAGCATTAAAACCATCATTGTAAAATGTAGCATGGTCCTCCAGTATATATACATTTTTGGGTGCAAAATATCCAAGGGCTTCAGGTGGGGTAAATCCACCTACAACAGCTATGGAATTTTGCAAAAAACCTTTTGCATCAAAATTTTCAAAATGTTTGAGAGATGCTTCAAAGCCATCGAGATGGGTAACTATATCTGGTACTATATCGTGTTTGCACAATGTTTTTAGAGTAGCAGACAATGCCAAAATAACAAACTTTTTGTAGTTTTGTTTCAGCCATACCATGTTTGTATCCAACGACGGACCGGCAGAGATGATGAGCAAAGGTTTGGTTGAAATTTGGGATTGTTCAAACTTGTTTGCAAGATTCAAAAACCGATACTCACTCTTAAGATATCTCAATGTTCTTATATATTTACTCAATGTTGTTTTGTATGGAAAAAGTGCAAACGGCTGAGATGAGAGTGCATTTTTTATCAGTTTTATCTTCTCTTGTGAATGAGCAGGAAAGAGTGAATACTTTAGATACTTGTTTCTAAAAAAACTGTTTTGCAAAAAATCTTTGAATTTGTTTGTAAACTCTTTTTTGCCATCACCCACACTAAAAAAAAGTGTGGCATTGCTTAGCTCATAATATGGTGTTTTAAACAAGGAGAGTTTGAAAAGCTCCAAATCATCCTCTATGATAAAATACTCCTCACCTTTTATTTTTTTATCTATCTCCAATATATGTCCACCAAGACCAACCCCAATAAATATAAACTTTTCAATCTCTTTCATCTCACTTTGTTTAGATACATTATCAAGATAATATGTCATAAGCGGATATATATCTTCAAGCCCTTTTGCCTTGTCTCCAAGCTGTGCTTTTTCGTACTGATAATAGAGTGGGAAACCGTCAAAAAGGTATGAATCTTTGTCGTAGGTTACCTGCTTTGCAAGTTGTGTATCTACCCCGTTTGAATCTGAAGCATAGAGATAGTTTTTTGAATCGAGTTCCATCACATCAAAATAACCATCTATATAATCAAGTGCATATCTCTCTTTGTATCTTCCGTCGTTGATTGCTATCTCCAAAAGATGCAGCTTGTACCATACATCATAATGCTCTTTTTGTAAAAACTCTATATTTTTTAGATAGGTTTGACTTGCCAATTCTTCAATGTTTTGCATCTTCTCCCTTTATTGTATTTTGCAAAGCGGTTGTATATGTTTTTATCAACCCTAACAACTCATTTCTAAAAACACTCTCCACTTTACATTTTTCTTCATCGGTATGTGAAGATATCATAAAGTCATAAACATATTCCAAAATATATTTCAAAAACGACTCTATCACCTGAGTTAACTCATCTACACTGTCTTTGTTTGATGCAACATCACTGAGCAACAATATATCTTGCATATATTTTGTTGCACCCAAAGTTGGCTCATAGTTATAGTTTTGTATCGCTTTTGATATATCTATGCCGTT
>Ga0256828_1000538_pt1 | contig 24968 bp, 21 predicted proteins | sample CV88metaG_FD_185993 | JGI IMG/M metagenome (GOLD analysis project Ga0256828, IMG submission 185993) | Hydrothermal vent microbial communities from East Pacific Rise, Pacific Ocean - CV88 | ecosystem: Environmental > Aquatic > Marine > Hydrothermal vents | place: Pacific Ocean: East Pacific Rise...
AAAGCTATCAAAAATGCTATATTTCAAGCTATAAAGTACACAGACTCAGGTGTAAATAAAGAGATAGAAAATCTATTGGCATAACTCTCTATATCACAATCTAGGAGCTTATCCTACTTTGTGATATATCCTCCTAATTATAAATTATTTTATAAAAATTATTTTTATCAATCTTATTGAACTATATATTTAATTAATACTTTTTATCTGTTATATCTATATACATATTTTATATTAGTTATAGTAACTTAGTAAAAAGAGATATATAATTTTTTCCTCTATGTTATAATAGATAAACTATTTTATTTAAAATAAAAAGGGAGAGAGTATGAAATTTACGGTAGTAGCTGGTTTGGTGGTTGTATCGACTTTTTTGCTAACTGGTTGTGGTGGGGGTAGCCATAAGGTTGAACAGGTATCACAATTTAATGATACTTTTGTGTATGATGAAACTTCTCAATATAAAGATGTTTTACTAAAGTGTATAAAGGCTTCATATACTAATGAGTCTTGTTCTTTAGAGAAGTTACCATTTTTAAAACAGACAACAACTAGAGTTACAAAAGATGATATAAAAAAGAGGCTTGTTGTTTCTCATAAGTGGATGGGAGATAGGTTTCTTGAGATGTTAGATTTGATGGATAGTGATATATTGGAGCTTTTAGGTGCGACGACAGCAATAGTTATAGATAATGATATAAGACCATCTTTTTATTGGAATTTAACAGGAGCTATATATATAGACCCTAGATATCTATGGCTTACACCAGAAGAGGCAAGTAGTATTACTAAACAAGATGATTATAGAAGTGATTTTGGTAAAGATTTAAATTTTTTAGTTTTTTGGAGGTATGTTAAAGATAACTCTTATGCCTATCATTATTATAATTTAGATAGTAATGTAACGAGAACTAAAGCAAGTATTGAATATAGATTAGCATCTTTATTGTATCACGAATTAGCCCATGCTAATGACTACTTTCCAGATAGTCAGATAGATAATATCAATACAAAACTCTCAGCCTATAATGCTTTGAGTAGATTAAAAGATGAGAGAATATCTACAAATTTAACAGATGAGATGCCTTTAGAGTCAGATATGTTGGATAAGTTGGGACAGGTATTGTTTCATGGAACAAAAGCAACATCGCAAGAGAAAAGTTTAACAGCTCAAGATGTTGGAGAAGAGTTCGATGAGGCTGAAGGGGTTAGTATGTATTCATATAGTACAAAGTATGAAGATTTGGCTATGTTATTTGAGACAACTATGATGAGATATCATTACAATATCAAACGAGACCAAGCATTTATTGTAAGACCTGATAGAGATGAAAACTTAACTTGCCGTGACTACATAGTCGGTTGGGGTGTTAGAGATAAACTATCTGAAGAGGGTGTAAAAGTTCGTGCTAAATATGTAGCAAAAAGAATTTTACCATCTGTTGAGTGGGATAACTTTTTTGATAATAATTTGACTACTTCTCCAGAGTTAATGGATAATGGTAAAGATTGGTGTGAAAACCTTGATTTAAGTAGTGATAAAAAACTATTAAAATCATTCCCTCAAAATAGATTTATGTTAGATGATATGAGTATCCCTGAGTAGGGAACTATCTACAATTATGTCGCATTTATCGAATGCGACATATATCTATAAAAATTTTATACTTATTATTTCTTGATTTAGCACTACTTAAATGGTATCTTTTTACTTCATCATTCTTACAAAAATCATATTTTTTAGATATCTAAACATATTTTTATGGTAAAATATTGAACTTTTATACTCTTGACAAAGGATAACTATGTCACAAAATGAAAAACTATATGCTTCTTTTAAATCAATAGGAGCTTATATCCCATCTAATATCTTAAGCAATGAAGATTTAGAGAAGATGGTTGATACGACAGATGAGTGGATAACTAAGAGGACTGGGATTAAAGAGAGGCATATAGCAGATAAAGATGAGGCTACTAGCGATATGGGTGCTAAGGCATCAGAGTTAGCGATATCAAGAGCAGGACTTAATGTTGATGATATAGATTTAGTTCTTTGTGCTACTGTAACACCTGACTACTTTAATATGCCTTCAACGGCTTGTATGATAAGTCAAAAGTTAGGTATAAGAAATGTTCAAGCATTTGATATTTCGGCTGCTTGTAGTGGTTTTGTATATCTTCTATCTTTGGCAAAAGCTTTTATTGAGTCAGGTATGCATAAAAATATTTTGATTATAGGTGCTGAGAAGTTCTCTTCTATTGTAGATTACACAGATAGGGCAACTTGTATCTTATTTGGTGATGGAGCTGGAGCTGCTGTTATCTCTGCTACAACAAACAAAGATGAGGCATTTATAGATGTTCATGCTAGTGCTGATGGTAATTATGCTGATTTTTTAGTTACTCCAGCACCTGGTTCTGTAAATCCACTATCTCAACAGGTTTTAGATGATAAGTTAAACTTTGTTCAGATGAAGGGTAATGAGACTTTTAAATTGGCTGTTAAGACTTTAACAAAAGATGTGAAAGAGATTTTGGCAAATAATGGTATAGAGGCGAAAGATATACCTCACTTTGTACCTCATCAGGCTAACTATCGTATCATTAAAGCAGTAGGTGATGCTCTAAAGATGACTCAAGAGCAAGTTGTTGTTACTGTTGATAAGTATGGAAATACATCAGCAGCATCTATACCTATGGCTATCAATGATATTTGGGAGTCTGGAAGATTAAAAGAGGGTGAGTTGATGTTGCTTGATACTTTTGGTGGAGGGCTTACTTGGGCATCTGCTCTATTGCCATTTGCTGGTAAATCAAACTCTTAAAGATTAGGATAACTCCTAATCTGCTGGTCTATATTGAGAGTTCTCTTTTCTCTTTTTAAGAGCCTCTTTTTTCTTCTCTTCTATCAAGATAGCATCTTTTAAATCCTCTTCATTATCATAACGAGCAGCATCTAAAAACTTATTTTGGTCATCAAACTGTCCAGTTTTAACACCCCATAAAAGAGCCACTAGCCCAAAAGCACCAAGAGCAGTAGATACTCCCAACATTAGTATAATTATATTCTCAGACATATCAACTCCTTACTTATTGTCAAATTTTAATAATTTTATTCTCATAGAGTTACCTACAACTACTAGAGAGCTTAAACTCATAGAAAGAGCAGCAACTAGAGGATTTACAAAGCCCGATATTGCTAAAGGTATAGCGACAGAGTTATATAGTAGAGATAGTCCTAAATTCTCTTTTACAGCTCTAAAGGTACGACGAGATATTTTGTATGCTTCATAGATACTCATCGGTTTTTCATTTAGTAGTACCACATCACTAATATCAATAGCTACATCAGCACCGTTACCCATCGCTATGGCTATATTGGATTTGGCAAGAGCGATAGCATCATTTATCCCATCACCTACCATTACAGTTATTTTACCATCTTTTTGGAAATCTTCTATAAGTTTTGCTTTTTCATCTGGTAGAAGTTTGGCATAGACTTTATCTATACCTACCTCATCAGCTACACTATCGGCACTTTTTTGATGGTCTCCTGTTAGCATCACAACTTCGATACCCATATCTTTGATAAGAGAGATTGACTCTTTTATATCTTCTCTTAGTGTATCTTTAAGTTCAAAGGTTGCTACTACTTGATTATCTATCGCAAATATAAATATAGTATATTGAGTAGATATATCTATCTCTATATCATATTTTCTCATCAAATCTACATTTCCACCTAAAAGTTTTCTACTCTTGTATGAAGCCTCTATCCCTTTTGCTTCGATAGTCTTCATATCTTCTAATGGCACTTTTTGGGTATCTGTATAACTCTCTTTGATATATTTGGCAACCCCTTTTGATACAGGGTGGTTTGATGTCTCAACTAAGCTTAGTAGTAGAGATGGCTCAAATCCATCTTTGATAGATGCGTTTATAACTGATGGTTTTCCCTCTGTTATCGTTCCTGTTTTGTCCAGAGCCAATAGATTACTTTTTGCCATAGTCTCTAAAAAAGATGCCTCTTTAAAGAGTAGCCCCCTCTTAGCTGAGATAGATATACCGACAAGAGTTGCCATAGGTGTTGCTAACCCTAAAGCACAAGGACAAGCGATAACTATAACAGATATAGCAACGATAAGTGAGTGTTCAAACTCACCACTATATAGATACCAGCCTATAAATGTGAGTATGGCAAGGGAAAATATCACAAATGAGAAGTAACCAGATACTTTATCTGCTAGTTTCTCAATAGATGGTTTTTTGGTGATAGCATCTTCAAGTAGGCTAACTATGGAGCTAAGAAGAGAGTTATTAGCATCGTGTGTAGCTCTATATCTTATGACAGCATCTAAGCAGATAGAGCCACTTCTTATCTCATCACCTTCTTGTTTATAGATAGGGATACTCTCACCACTTAATGAACTCTCATCAAAGCTACCATCACCAGATGTTACGACACCATCTATAACAACTTTTTCACCAGCTTTTAGCTCGATAATATCTCCTACTTGGACATTCTCTATACTAACTAATGATTTTTCATTTTCTGTTATGATGGTAACTTCTGTTGGCATAGAACCCATAATGCTATCAAGGGTATCAACAGCGTGTTTTTTACTTAATACCTCTAGATATTTACCAACGAGTACAAATGTGATAATCATAACAACCGAATCAAAATAGACTTCACCTGTTTGTGTTATCATAGCGTATATGGAGTAGATATAGGCACTCAATGCTCCAGCTGATACGAGAGTATCCATATTGATAACTCTATTTTTAAACCCATAGTATGCTCCACGGAAAAATATCCAACCAGAGTAGAAGAGTACAGGGGTTGCTAAGAGAAACTCAGCAACATTTAGTATATCTTTAAATCTTCTCTCCATACCTGTAAAGTATCCAGCATATTGGGCTATGGCTATCCACATGATATTCATAGTTCCAAAGACACCCATAAGGATACGAGAGTAGTAATCTTTTTTTGTCTTGTTTGCTCTCTCTTCTTGAAGTGAAGCATCATAGGGGTATGCGTTATAGCCTATCGAACGGATAGTTTCTATAATTTTAGATAGAGTGATAACATCATTATCCCATACAACTTTTGCTTTATTGTTTGAGTAGTTTATAGATGCCTCTACGATACCATCAGTTTTGTGTAAAACTTTCTCATTGAGCCATACACAAGCACTACAATGGATACCTTCAATGATGAGGTTTATCTCACAAAAGCCATCTTTGGTTGTTTTGACATATTTGTTATAAAATCCCTCTAAGTCAAATTTGTGTAAATCATCATGATAATCTACGGCTGGTTGTAGTGTTGTATCACCAAGTTTATCATAGAAACTATCTAACCCTTCACTTTGAAGTAGATGATATACGCCTTGACACCCTTTACAGCAGAAGAAAATCTCTTCATCTTCTCTATCTTTTTCTATTATCATTACAGATTTGTCAAATTCCAAATTACAGTGAGTACAAGCTACCTTTGCCACTATCGCTACCTTATTATGGTTTATTATTGTGGATAATCATATCGTATATGTAATAAAAGTTAGATATAATATTACCTATGGATTATATAGTTTTATTTGTTGGAATACTGTTTTTTTTAGAGTTGTTTGAGTTTAATGTTCAAAAGTCAAATACGATAAGAGGTAGCATAGAGAAGCTATACTATTATTATGATAAATCTATCTTCCTATTTTTTCTAATTCACCCCTCATTTTACTTTGTGATTTTTATCGTACTTTTGAGTGATAATTTAAACTATCAGATGCTTTTTATCCTATCTTTTAAGATATTTGACATCTTTTATAAGCTTGATTTGATAAAGAGAGTATATAAAACAGGAGATATCTCTAGGGAGCTTGATGAGATATTGGATCTGCCTATATCTCCTATCTTGTATAATGTGTCACTTTTTGCTTATCCTGCTATGCTCTATTTTGGATTGGTAAATTGATATCATATATAGTTTTTGATAAAATATAACAATTTTAATATAGGGATTTTTAATATGTCAAAAAAGATTGCTTCAGCTAGAATTTCAACACAGAGTTCAAAACTGCTTCAAGAGTTAAACAACTCTCTACCGTTTGATAAACTACTTTATAGAGAAGATATTACAGGCTCTTTAGCTCACGCTAAAATGTTAAATATCCAAGGGATTATATCTGATGAGGATTATAGTGCTATCAAGAGTGGGTTAGAGGAGATACTTGTAGATATAGATGAGGGTAGATTGCTTTTAGATGGTGATGATGAGGATATCCATATGGCTATCGAGGGTGAGCTTACTCGTCGTATCGGTGATGCTGGGAAGAGACTCCACACAGCTAGAAGTCGTAATGACCAAGTGGCACTTGATTTTAGAATGTATGTTCAAAGACACTCTTTAAACTTGGCAAATTTGTTGTTGGCAAATATCCAAACACTACTTGAGATAGCAAAAAAACACCACTCAACAATGCTTCCTGGTATGACACACCTTCAACACGCTCAACCTATAAACTTTGGTTATCATATGATGGCTTATGCTAGTATGTTCAAGAGAGATTATGAGAGATTTATCGACTCTTATGAGAGAAATAATCTATCACCTATTGGTTGTGCTGCTCTTGCTGGAACTCCACACCCAATAGATAGAGAAGTGACAGCAAAAGAGTTAGGATTTAATGAGCCTACGCTAAACTGTTTAGATACAGTAAGTGATAGAGATTTTGCTCTTGAGATACTTTTCAATATAGCAACTATGATGATGCATATAAGTAGATTGAGTGAAGAGTTGATACTTTGGAGTGCTGCTGAGTTTAAGTGGGTGACTCTAAGCGATAGACACGCAACAGGTAGCTCTATCATGCCTCAAAAGAAAAATCCAGATATTCCTGAACTGCTTCGTGGTAAGACAGGTAGAGCAAATGGTAATCTAATAGCACTTCTTACTACAATGAAAGGGCTTCCTTTAGCTTACAACAAAGATATGCAAGAGGATAAAGAGGGTGTATTTGATTCTGTAAAGACAGCTACTTTAACTCTAGAGGTTCTCAATGAGATGATGGCTGGTATGAGTGTCAATGTAGATGCTATGGAAGATGCTTGTATGGTAGGGCATCTTAGTGCTACTGATTTGGCTGATTACTTGGTTAAAGAGAGAGGTTTGGCATTTAGAGATGCGTATCATATCACAGGAAATGTAGTAAATCTAGCTGAAGAGATAGGTAAAGATATATCTCAACTTACAGCTACTGAACTTCAAAGTATAGATGAGAGAATAGGGGAAGATGTGGTAGCACTACTAGACTTAAGAGCATCAATGAATGCTAGAACTTCTCAAGGTGGTACAGCCACATCAAAAGTAAAAGAGCAGATAGATAGATTGGAAAGTTGGTTAAACAATCTTTGATATACTCTAAAAAAAGGAGTCTATTGTGAGTGATTATTTGGGAAAGAAAAAGTTAGTTAGGATATATATCGATACAGAAGACAAGTATGACTCAAAGCCACTATATGAAGAGATACTTCTTCGTGCTAAAAAGTGTAGAATGAAGGGTGCTACTGTATTTAAAGGTATAGCTGGGATAGGGGGACATAGTGAGATACACAGCTTTGAGCTACTATCTCTATCTCAAAACCTTCCCGTTGTTATAGAGATGATAGATGATGAACCTAAACTTAGAGAGTTTTTAGAAGTTATTAGCTCTTTAATCACAGATGGTATGTGTGTGATGATGGATATTGATGTTCTTTTATATAAACATAAATAGGTAGTAGATATGTTGATGATTTTGATGGTAGGTATGGGTGGCTTTTTAGGTGCTATAAGTAGGTTTTTGATAGCCTCATTTGTTCAAACTCACTCAAATACACTATTTCCAGTAGGTACATTGAGTGTTAATGTTTTAGGAAGTTTTATCATAGGATTTTTGGCTCTATACTTCTCTCAAGTGGTTCAACCAGAGTATAAAGCTCTTCTTATGACAGGCTTTTTAGGAGCTTTGACAACATTTTCCACATTCTCATTGGAAAATATAAATATGATACAAGATGGTAATTACACAAATGCGATATTGAACATATCTTTAAATATAATCTTAACACTAAGTGCTACATTTGCTGGAATGATGTTATTTAGAAAGATATATATATAAACGGTGTTGTGATGACACCATTTTATGGAGATTTTGTAAAGTTATAATATTTGATTTAAATTTGTGTTTAGATATTGTCTGTAAATATCGTTGGGGTAGGGACACCCCGAGCTACAAAATGTTTGATATTTGCGTAGGGTGTTGTCTCCTGACAACACCAACTTATAGATGTAAAAGAGAACTTCTATATACTTTTATGTGGGTCGTCTATTTTTCCGTGATTTTTCCAAGGTAGTTTAGCTCCACCTAGTATGTGAAAGTGTAGGTGTTCTACCTCTTGTCCACCATCTGCTCCATTGTTTGTTATGAGTCTATATCCACTCTCATCAACTCCTAATTTTTTAGCTACTTCTTGGATAAATGGTGTCATTTTTGCCATCATATCAGCTGGAGTATCTTGGAAGCATTTTATATGCTCTTTTGGTATCACTAAAACATGAATAGGGGCTGTTGGTGCTATGTCGTGAAATGCTAAAAAATCATCATTTTCAAGCACAGTATTGTTTGGTATTTCTCCAGAGACTATCTTACAAAATATACACATATATCTATCCTTTTTTTGAAGTATTATATCATACAAAATGTCAAATAAATCCTACTATTAGCTAGATTTGGATAAAATCGCGATTATTCTTGTTTATATATAGAGGTATTATGAAAGAGTTAGAAGAGAAGATAGCTCAAGCAAATTCGCTTGAAGATTTGGAAAAAGTTCGTATAGAATTGTTTGGTAAAAAAGGTGTTTTAGCTAGTGAATTTGCCAAAATGAAAGATATACCAGGGCCTGAAAAAAAGGCATTTGCTCAAGGGTTAAATGAGAAAAAAGCCAAGCTACAAGAGATATTTGATACTCGTTATGAAGAGTTGAAAGCTCAAGAGATAGAGCAGATGTTAAAAAGTGAGGCGATAGATGTATCTTTGTACTCAAAATTGGCATCAAAAGGGGCATTACACCCAGTGATGGAGACTATGGATAAGATTATAGACTATTTTGTGGCTCTAAATTTCTCAGTAGAGAGTGGCCCAATGGTTGAAGATGATTTTCATAACTTTGAAGCGTTGAATTTGCCAAAGTATCACCCAGCTCGTGATATGCAAGATACATTTTATTTTAAAGATAGCAAACTTCTTAGAACTCACACATCACCAGTTCAGATAAGAACTATGCTCTCAAGTAAGCCACCAATTAGAATGATAGCACCAGGTAGTGTATTTAGAAGAGATTATGATTTGACTCATACACCGATGTTTCATCAAGTAGAGGGGCTTGTTGTAGATGATGAGGGGGTTGTTAGTTTTGCCAATCTCAAATCTATATTGAGAGAGTTTTTAGTCTATATGTTTGGAGATGTTGAGGTTAGATTTAGACCTAGCTTTTTCCCATTTACTGAGCCATCAGCTGAAGTTGATATAAGTTGTATCTTCTGTGAGGGTAAAGGGTGTAGAGTATGTTCTCACACTGGTTGGTTAGAGGTTTTAGGTTGTGGTATCGTTGACCCTAATGTATTTAAGTCAGTTGGTTATGAGGGTGTTAGTGGATACGCTTTTGGTTTGGGTGTAGAGAGATTTGCTATGCTAATGCATAAGATACCAGACCTTAGAAGTCTGTTTGAAGGTGATTTGAGATTGTTGGAGCAGTTTAGATGATAGTAACAAGAAGTTGGTTAAGTGAATTTATAGATATATCAAAAGTATCTGATGAGAAGTTGTATGAGACATTTAACTCTATCGGGCTTGAGGTTGATAGAGTTGAGAAGATAGAGATACCAAAAGGTGTTGTTGTTGGAGAGATTATCTCATGTGAAAAGCACCCAGATGCTGATAAACTCAATGTTTGTCAAATAGATGTTGGTAATGGTGAGATTAAACAGATAGTTTGTGGTGCGAGTAATGTTGTAGATGCCAAATTTGTTGCTGTTGCTACTGTTGGTGCTGTGTTGCCTGAGAATTTTGAGATAAAAGATGCTGTACTTCGTGGGGTTGATAGTGCTGGTATGGTTTGTGCCTCTAGTGAGCTTGGACTTCCTGCTATGGGTAAAGGTATTATGATATTAGATGATAGTATCGGTGAGCTTAAGGCTGGTGTAGAGTTTGGCTCTTACTCAAAAGTAGCAGATACTATCATAGAGCTTGAGCTTACAGCCAATAGAGGGGATTGTCTATCTATATATGGTGTTGCTAGAGATTTGAGTTCAGCTCTTGATATCGATATGAAGCCTTTTGGGTATAAACAGGCTGATAAGATGAAACTAGGTATCGCTAGAGAGGCAAATATCCATACAAAGGGTGATATTGATGCTACTTTAAAATATAAATTAGCGACATTAGATAGTATAGAAAATAGTTTTTTGATAGATTTGAGATTGGCTATGGTTGATGTAGATGCTCAAGATAATCTTGAGAAGATTATGGCATATACTACACACGCAACAGGGGTGATACTAAGAGCTTATAGTGCTAAATCATTTTTAAATAAAGATAGTAAAATATGTGTAGATGTGGTATCTAAAACAAAAGGTATAGTAGAGATATACGGTAATGAGAAGTTACTATCTATCGTGGGTGTAAATCAAGATGAGAAATCAAAAGCAAAACTAGGGGAGAAGTTACTGTTTGAAGCTAGTTATATAGAGCCTGATTTACTTTCAGAAGTGGTAGCATCATCAAAACTAGACTCTGATGAGTTATACTATAAAACATCAAGAGGTAGTAATCACAACTTAGACTTTGGGTTGAAGTATCTATCTTGTGTGTTAGATAAATACTCATCATTTAACTGTTATGAGGGTACGCTTAGTGTAGGTGTAGATAGAGAGAGGGAGAGTCTGTTTGTATCTGCTGATGAGGTATCTACAATAATCGGTATGAGAGTAGAGTTATCAAAGATTGTGACTATCTTAAAGAAGTTGGGCTTTGAGATAAATAGAGTTGATGAGCATAGTGTTAGTGTAAAAGTACCACTCTTTAGACATGATATAAAAAATATTCAAGATATTACAGAAGAGATAGTTAGAATTATAGGTATCAATAATATAACAGCCAAGCCTTTAACTTTTGAAGAGAAGCCAAGACTCAACTCTACAACAGAGCTATATAAGGCTAAAAAAGAGATTAAAAATCGTGCTGTTGGAGCTGGTTTTTATGAGAATGTATCTTATGTATTTAGTGATAAAAAACTACTTCAAAAGTATGGATTTGTAACAACAAAAGATGAGCTAGAGTTGGCAAACCCTATCGTTGAGGAGTTAAATACTCTAAGAAGTACATTAACTATCAATCTTTTAAACTCAGCAAAGAGAAATGTAAGTTACTCTAAAAAGTCTATACCACTATTTGAGATAGGTTCTATATTTGATGAAGATAGAGCAGAAAAAGAGGTTATAGGGGTAGTATTTGCTGGAGATAGAGAGCTTGAGAGTGTTGTCAATGCTGGTAAAGCAAAGAGTATAGATTTTGCCTCTTTTGTTGAGAAATTGGCTTTGATTATTGGAGAGTTTGAGTTGGTAGAGTGTAGTTATAATAATGAGTTACTCCACCCATATCAGAGTGCCAATATCATAAAAGATGGTAAAGTTTGTGGTTTTGTATCTAAGCTTCACCCGATAGTTCAAGATGAGTTTGATTTGCCTGTTACTTTTATAGCAGAGGTTGAACTAGACGCGATATTGCCTAAACATATCAATGCTAAAGCTATATCGAAATATCAAGGTGTATATAAAGATTTATCTATCGTATTGGATAAGTCTATCAACTACTATGAGGTGGCTAAGAGTATAAAAGAGGCAAATATTGAGTTGCTTCAAGAGTTCTATCCTATTGATATATATAGTGATGAGAAGTTGGGTGATGATAAATCCCTTACAGTTAGATTTTTTATCCAATCTATGGATAAGACTCTACAAGATAGTGATATTGAGAGTGTAGTATCTCTTGTTATATCTACCTTAGAAGATAAATTTAATGCGAAGTTGAGATAAGTAGTATGAAGATAGAGTTAGCATCAAGTTATGGATTTTGTTTTGGAGTTAAAAGAGCTATAAAGATAGCAGAAGAGCATCAAGGAAGTAAAACTTATGGGCCACTTATCCACAATAAAGATGAGATAAATCGTCTAAAAGATGGGTACAATATAGGCTTAGCTGAAAAGTTTGAAGATATTACCCCTGATGATTCCGTAGTTATTAGAACACACGGGATACCTAAAAACGAGCTTGAAAAGTTAAAAGAGCAAGATAATAATATAATAGATGCTACTTGTCCTTATGTTACTACCCCTCAGAAGATTGTAGAGAAGATGAGCGATGCTGGTTATAGCATCGTAATCTTTGGAGATAGAAATCACCCTGAGATAAAAGGTGTTGTAAGTTATGCGAAAGATGCTAGAAATGCTTTTATTGTAGGTGATGAGAGTGAGTTAGAGGGGTTACCTTTGTTATCTAAAGTAGCAGTAGTAGCTCAAACTACAAGAAAACCTCAAGATTTTTTAAAAGTTGTAAATGCTCTGATACTAAATCATAAAGAGGTGAGAGTATTTAATACCATCTGTAACGCTACCTTTGAGAACCAAGACGCAGCAGCAGAGGTGGCAAAAAGAGCAGATGTTATGATTGTAATAGGTGGAAAACACTCATCAAATACAAAACAGTTACACTCTATATGTGCGACATATTGTGATGATAGCTACCTGATAGAGAATGAGCAGGAGTTACAGTTAGATTGGTTTAAAGATAAAGAGCTTTGTGGTATATCAGCAGGAGCATCTACTCCAGATTGGATAGTTCAAAATGTCATTAACAGTATCGAAGAGATGATAAAAGAGTAGAGTGATGAAAAGTTTAAAATTAGATTACATCAAAAAAGTTGATGGTGTTGTAAATATCCCTGGTTCAAAAAGTCTATCAAATAGGGCTTTACTTATCGCATCTATGGCAAAAGGTACTACAACTATCACAAATCTCTTAGATAGTGATGACACTAGATATATGTTAAATGCTCTTAAAAGTTTGGGAGTATCTTATGAGTTATCTGATGATAAAACCGTATGTAAAGTTACAGGTAACGGTGGGGTATTTTCTACTGATAAGATGATAGAGTTATATCTAGGTAATGCTGGTACTGCTATGAGACCTCTCTGTTCAGCTTTGTGTATGGGAAGAGGAGAGTATATCTTAACTGGTGAGCCTCGTATGAAAGAGAGACCTATCAAACACTTAGTTGATGCGTTGAAGATGGCAGGGGCAGATATAGAGTATCTTGAGAGTGAAGGGTATCCACCGATAAAGATAAAAGCAGATGGTTTAAGTGGTGGTGAGATAGATATAGATGGTTCAATCTCTAGTCAATATCTTACAGCACTCTTGATGAGTTCTGTATATGCTAAAGGTGATATGATTATCAATATTGTAGGTGATTTAGTCTCTAAACCATATATTGATATAACTCTACATATCATGAGAGAGTTTGGAGTAGATGTACTCAATGATAACTATGAGAGATTTATCATCAAAGCTAACCAATCATATAAAGCGATAGATAGATATATGGTAGAGGGTGATGCCTCATCTGCTTCTTATTTTCTCTCAGCTGGTGCTATCGCTGGTGGTAGAGTTAAAGTGACAGGAGTAGGACGAAAATCTATCCAAGGTGATATAGCTTTTGCCAATGTATTAGAGCAGATGGGAGCTACTGTTGAGTGGGGAGATGAGTATATAGAGGTTAGTCGTGGTGAGCTTCATGGGGTAGATATGGACTTTAACCATATACCAGATGCTGCTATGACTATCGCTACTACGGCACTTTTTGCCAAAGGTGATACAACTTTAAGAAATATCTATAACTGGAGAGTGAAAGAGACAGATAGATTATCAGCTATGGCAACAGAGCTTAGAAAAGTTGGTGCGATAGTTGAAGAGGGTGAAGATTATCTACATATAACTCCACCAAAAGAGATAAAACACGCCGTAATTGATACATATAATGACCATAGAATGGCAATGTGTTTCTCTCTTGTTGCTTTGGATAAAGCAGGTGTTACTATCAACGACCCAGACTGTACAGCAAAGACATTCCCTACATATTTTGAACTCTTAGAAAAGATATCTCTTCATTGAGGTATCTTTTAGAAATTATAACTTTTTTATAACACAACATTTCCATATAAGCATTTATAGAAAAAATTTAGATATAATAACACAAAATTAGTGTAGACATAAGGATAGATATGAAAAATATCGATGATATTGAGATAGAAGAAGTTGATTTTGAAGCGATGCTTGAGGAGTCGTTTAAAAAGTCAGAATCAAAAAGCGATTTGATTAATGGTGTGTTAGTTAAGATAGATGAGAAAGATGATATAGCAGTTATCGATATCGGTGGTGGTAAAGATGCTCTTTTACCACTTGAAGAGATTAGAGATGAAGAGGGTAATCTTGAGTTTGGTATCAATGATGATATTGAAGTTGTAAATCTTGGTAGAGGTAGAGTTTCAAGAAAAGCTGCCCTTTCTCGTGTTGCTTTAAATGAGTTTATCTCTGAGTATGATGCTGAACAAGAGTATATCATCGAAGGTGTAGTTACTAAGAAAAATAAAGGTGGATATGTTGTTGAGGTTGATGGACTTGAGTTCTTTATGCCAAGAACACTATCTTACCTTTCTGCTAAAACAGATGCTATCGGTAAAAAAGTAAAAGCTGTTATCGTTAAAGTTGATAAAGATAAAGGTAGCGTAGTAGTATCTAGAAAAGAGCTTATCGAGAGAGATAAAGCTAAAACAGAAGAGATTGTAAATACTCTACTAGAAAACAAAGAGCCAGTAGTTGGTACTATCAAAAAGATAACATCTTACGGTATGTTTGTTGATGTTGGTGGTATTGATGGACTTGTTCACTACTCTCAAATCTCTCACAAAGGGCCTGTAAACCCATCTAAATATTTTGATGAGGGTGATGAAGTTAATGTTGTAGCTCTTGATTATGACAAAAAGAAAAGACACCTTTCATTGTCAGTAAAAGATGCTAATCCAGATCCATGGAGTGATATAGACTCTATCCTTGGTGTAGGTGATACTGTAACAGCTACTGTTTCAAATATCGAGCCTTATGGTGTATTTGTTGATTTAGGTGAAGATTTAGAAGCATTCTTACATGTATCTGAAATCTCTTGGGATAAAAATGTAAAACACCCTAAAGATTATCTTGAAAACAATCAAGAGATAAATGTAGAAGTTATCGAGATTGATAAAGAGAACAGAAGACTTAGAGTAAGTCTTAAAAATCTTCTTGCTAAACCTATGGACGAGTTTATGGCTCAATATAGAGTTGGTGATGTTGTAACTGGTACTGTAACATCTATCACAGATTTTGGTGCTTTTGTTAAGATTGGTACTGTTGAAGGACTTCTTCACAATCAAGAAATCTCTTGGGATAAATCAAAAACAGCAAAAAGTGAACTTAAAGTTGGTGATGAAGTAGAAGTTAAAATTATCAAAATCGATAAAGATGCTGGTAAAATTTCACTTAGTAAAAAAGTTTTAGAGGACTCTCCACTTAAAGCATTTGCTAAAGACCATAAAAATGGTTCAATCGTAACAGGAACAGTAAAAGATAAAAAAGATTTCGGTGTATTTATCTCACTAGCTGAAAATGTTGATGCTCTTATTAGAACAGAGGATTTATATCCACTTAAATTTGACGAAATTGAAAAAGGTCAAGAGATAAGAGGTGTTATTAGCTTCATAGATGCTTCTAGTGATAGAATTAGAGTATCTGTAAGAAGACTTGAGAGACAAGAAGAGAGAGAAGCTTTAGAAAAAATCAATCTTGACCAAGATGATAGTATGACTCTTGGTGATACAATTGGTGAAATATTTAAAAAATAATCTTCATTTATAGATAAGTTTCGGCTTATCTATAAACTCTCTTAAAGATAGCTTTTGCTATTTTCTTCATACAATAAAATACAAAATTATATAAAAAGGTTTATAAATGTCAAAAAAGACCATAGTTGTTTGTGACCATATCCATCAAAGTGGTTTGGATATATTGGCAAATGATAGTGAAATTGAACTTATAAATGCTGCTGATGAGCCAAAAGATAAGTTAATCTCTGAAATTATACCAAAGGCTGATGTAGCGATTACTCGTTCTTCTACTGATGTAGATGATGCGTTTTTAGCTAGTGCCAATAGAGTTAGTGCTGTTGTTAGAGCTGGTGTTGGTGTAGATAATGTAGATATCGCTGGGTGTAGTAAAAAAGGTATAGTTGTGATGAATGTACCAACTGCCAACACTATCGCAGCAGTTGAACTTACTATGACTCATATGCTCTCATGTGCTAGAACATTCCCGTATGCTCACAATAATCTAAAGATTGATAGAGTGTGGAGAAGACAAGATTGGTATGGTACAGAGTTAAAAGATAAGAAACTAGGTATTATCGGATTTGGAAATATCGGTTCTCGTGTAGGAAAAAGAGCTAAAGCTTTTGAGATGGAAGTTATCGCGTATGACCCATATATCGACCCTACAAAAGCTACTGATTTAGATATTGCTTATACTACAAATTTTGATGATATCCTATCTTGTGACATTATCACTATCCATACACCAAAAACTGAAGAGACTATCGGTATGATAGGTGCTGAGCAGATAGCTAAGATGAAAGATGGAGTTATCCTTATCAACTGTGCTAGAGGTGGGTTGTATGATGAAGATGCTTTAGTTAATGGATTAAAATCTGGTAAGATTGCTATGGCTGGTATTGATGTGTTTAACAAAGAACCAGCGACAGACCACCCACTATTGGATTTGGATAATGTAACAGTAACTCCACACCTTGGAGCAAACACTAAAGAGTCACAAAGAAATATCGCTATTCAAGCAGCAGAGAATGCTATATCAGCTGCTAAGGGTATCTCATATCCAAATGCTTTAAATCTTCCAATCAAAGAGAATGAGTTACCTGATTTTGTAAGACCTTACTTAGAGCTTGTTCAAAAGATGGGACATATGAGTGCTCAGATTAAAAAGAGTGCTATAAAATCTATCAAGCTTACTACAAAAGGTTCAATTAGTGAGTATAAAGATTCACTACTTACATTTGCTACTGTTGGTGTACTTACAGAGTCACTATCAGACCAAGTAAACTATGTAAATGCTGAGTTTGTAGCTAAAGAGAGAGGTATCGAACTTCTTACTGAAAGTAAGCCAAATACAAGTGGGTTTACAAATAAAGTTATCATCAAACTAACAACAGCTGATGGTACTATCACAATCGGTGGAACTGTATTTGATGATAGTGTTCAAAGAATAGTTCAAATAGATGATTACGCTTTAGATGTAGAGCCTAAAGGGACTATGATACTATTTAGAAATACTGATGTACCTGGTGTTATCGGTGATGTTGGACATATTTTGGCTAAAAATGAGTTAAATATCTCAGATTTTAGACTAGGAAGAGCCAATAAAGACCAAGCATTAGCTATCGTAAAAGTTGATGGACAGGTATCAAAAGAGGTATTGACTCAACTATCTTCACTTGAAGCTTGTATCAGTGTAAGCCATGTTACAATGTAGGTTCTTCCTACATTGTATTGATACTTTATGTCAAAAATATTGATATATCTACTACATTTTCATAATTAATTTCAATAAACTTTGAAATAAATCCATTTTTTGATACAATAACAAAATTTTTTCTACCAAGCTTATAAAGGAGCAATATATGTTAAAGAGGTATTGGACTCTTTTAGTAGTGTGTAGTATGCCAATTTTGGCAAACAGTCATAATCTTACTCTAAAAGAAGCTATAAAAATCCTAAAGAAGGATAACTTAGAGGTCAAAATAGCCAAGTTTGACCAACAGATGAAAACTTATGAGGCAAAAGCCGTAGAGGCACTAAATTATGGTAAGTTGGACTTAACTATAATGGGTATGCGTTCTAATGATGCTGGAAATGTTTTTGGGTTTAAGCTCCAAAGTAGAGAGGCAAATTTTGGTGATTTTGGTGCTGATGAGTTTATGAATAATTTTAGAATGTGTCAAAATGGAGATAACCAAGCTTGTGCTGATATGTACAATGCTCCACCTGATAGTTTAAATAATCCAAAAGCTAGAAATCACTTTCTTACAAAAATATCATATATGCTACCGATATATACAGGTGGAAAGCTTACAGAGTATAAAAATATAATGTACTCTATGGCTAAGATGAGCAGATATGATACTAAAAAGATAAGAAACCAGAAGATTTATGAGACTAAAAAAGCTTTTTATGATATCTCTTTGATTGAGTACTATATCCAAAACTTAAGACGCATCAAGAAAAATATGGATAGATTGGAAAATATTATCCGTAATATGAAAAAAGAGGGGTATGCGAAAGAGACAGATTTACTTGAAATTCAAGCTAGAAAAGCAGAAGTTTTTAGTATGTATAATCAAGCAAAACTAAACCGTGATTTAGCTTATCAGTTTTTAGAGTTTTTACTAAATAGAGATGTAAAAAAGATAAAGTTGATGAATGATATGGCACCTATGCCTCGTATTACAGCAAAGATGCTTTCAGCTCGTAACATAGATATACAAAAGGCAAAATTGGGATTAAAGATTTCAAAAATGGCTATCAAAGCTCAAGAGGCTAACTTCTTGCCAGAGGTAGGTGGTTTTGCTGAGTATGGAAGTGCTGATAATCACCTTTTCAATGATTTTGCTGATAAAGATTTCTATACAGTGGGTATTCAGGCAAAGATAAATCTCTTCAATGGTGGAGCAGATAAGGCAAATTTAGAGAAGGCAAAACTGAACTATTTGAAGGTTCAAGAGCAGGTTAGATTGGCTAAGAGAGGTATCGCTCTAAAGGCTAAAAAGCTAAAAACAGAGATACTAAGTGCCAATACTGATGTTTATAACTATAAAAAGCAGTTAAGATTAGCAAGAAGAGTCTATGCCAATTATAGTACAAGATATAAAGAGGGTATGGTATCTATAAGTGATGTTCTAATCCAACAATCAAAAGAGTTAGAGGTGCTTATCAAGCTTTTAACAGCAAAAAATAAGAGAAATACAAAGATTTTCGAGTTGGATTCACTTTTGGATATAGAAGACCAAAAGATAATCAACAATGTAGCAACAGCGAAAAAAACAAAAAAACTTTAGTTATAAGGGGAGTTTATATATGAAAAAGAGTGTAATTTTTATGTCGGTAGCATTAGCGACTATGCTAAGTGCTGTTGAGATAGATTTGAGTGGTTCAGTTGTCTCAGACAATCAGAAGATGATGACTAGCCGTTTTATGGGATTTGTAAAAAAGATGGCAGTAAATGAGGGTGATAGAGTAAAAAAAGGAGATTTACTCTATGAGATAGATTCAAAAGAGATAGACTCTGGTTTAAATCAGGTTGATTTGGCTATATCTCAAGCTCAATTAGCACTTCAGATGAATAAAAATCAGTACAACAATGTGCTTATCAACTTGGCAAGACACCAAAGACTTTATAAAAAAAATATGGTTTCTAAATTTGAGTTAGAGACTATGGAGTTGGCTGCTAAAAACCTAAAAGATATGGTAGAGATAGCACAAAAGCAGTTGGCTCAAGCAAAGTCAAAAAGAGAAGAGGTGCTAAACCAATATAATTATCTTAAAATCAAAGCACCAAATGATGGTGTTATTGTTATGAAGAGATTAAATGAGGGTGAGATGGCAATCCCTGGTATGCCTGCTGTTGTTTTGACTGATTTGAGTGACTTAAAGATAGTAGCACAGATTTCAGAAACACAACTTAAAGATATCAAAGTTGGTGATAGTGTAGATATTGAGATACCTTCTGTTGAGTATAAAACAACAGGAACTATTAGTTCAATTATCCCTAGTTCAAACCCTATGACACATAAGTTTAAAATCAAAATTAAATTTGGATATGATGAGCAGAATGTATATCCAGGTATGTATGTAAAAATATCTATCAAAAAGTAGGCTAAAGTATGGCAAAAAAACAAGAGTATCAAGTAACAGATTATGCGGGTAAGTTGGCAAAAGGTTTTTTAAAGAACCCTTTGACATCTGTTTTGGGAGCATTTCTTTTGATTATGGGATATTTGGCACTAAATATTATGCCAAGAGAAGAGGACCCTCAAATAGCAATTTCAGGTGGAGCAGTTATCGTAGCGATGCCTGGTGCTACACCAAAAGAGATAGAGAATGTTATCGTTAATCCTTTAGAGAGAAAATTAAGAGAGATTAAGGGTATAGAGCATATCTATGGACAGGCGATGGATAATGTTGGTATAGTTAATGTAATGTACTATATCGGACAAGATAGAGAGACATCAAATCTAAAGTTGTATGATAAAGTGTTTCAAAATTTAGATACATTACCAAAAGGTGCGATGCAACCTATCGTAAAGCCTTTTGATATAGATATCGATATACCTATCGTTACAGTAGCATTCTACTCTAAAGATGGTAATAAGACAGATATGATTAAGTTACATAATACTGTTAAGAGGTTACAACAAAAAATCAATGCGATTGATAATGTAGCTAAGACGACACTAAAGGGAGATAGAGTTCCTCAATTTAATATAGAGGTTGATTTATCTAAACTTAGTGCGTATCATCTATCTCTAGGGCAGATTATGGGTGCTGTTCAATCATTGGCTGTTGATGTTCCCGATGTAAAAGGGCGAACACAAAACAATAAATTGGTTATTTTTGGTGTTAAAAATGCTATTGAGAGTGTTGATGATGTTAAAAATACTATCGTAGCTCAATATATGGGTTCTCCTATATATCTAAAAGATGTTGCTAAAGTTGAAGAGGGGATAGATATCCAAAATTATCAAGAGGCTAAAGTGTTGGCAAAAGATAAAAAAGAGGATAAGTTATCTAATGAGAATAGACAAATAACTCTAACAGTATCTAAATTAGCAGGTACAAATGCTGTGTTTGTTGCTGAAGATGTGATTGAGATGTTAAAAGAGCATCAAGAGGAGTTATCAAAAGAGGGTATAGGTTATCTGATTACAAGAAACTATGGTGAGAGAGCAAATGAGGCTGTTAATGAGTTGATGCACCACTTAGTTATCACTATCGTAATCATCGCTTTGATGCTTGTGTTCGCACTTGGTTGGAAAGAGTCTATCATCGTTACATTTACAGTACCAGCCATACTCGCTGTAACTCTTTTTATAGCATATCTTAGTGGACAGACAATTAACCGTATTACACTCTTTGCCTTCTTGTTATCCTTGGGGCTACTTGTTGATGCTGCTATCATTGTTATCGAAAATATCCATAGACACCTTCACGCACACGATGTTGATGAGAAGGAGATGGACGAGTTGTTAGTTGAAGCTACTGATGAGATTGGAGCACCTACAAATGTTGCGACATTGGCTATCATCTTAACAATGGTTCCTATGGCATTTGTTGGTGGTATGATGGGTTCATTTATGAAACCAATCCCACTAAATGTACCTGTGGCACTTGTTGCTTCACTATTTGTAGCATACATATTTACACCATATTTGAGTTTGAAACTACTCAAAAAACCTACACATAAACATCACCATAAGGGGGCTAAGTAATGAAAGGCTTAGAGAGATTTATATATAACATTCTTGGAAGTAAAACTAAGAAGTTTATGGTGATAGTGCTTACAGCAGGGGCATTTTTTGCTTCTTTGTTGATGTTTCCTAGTAAGATGGTTTTAGCAAAAATGCTACCTGGAAAAAGTGATAATACATTCTCTATCTATGTAGATACACCAACAGGTAGTTCAGTAGAGCAGACAGCCAAAGTTAGTCAGTGTGTGATTGATATCTTAAGAGGTGAGAGTGAAGTTATGAATATGGAGCTTTACCTAGGGCAGGGTATCCCACTTGATTATGCTGGGTTGGTTAAAGGTTCAGCTATGAAAAGAAGTGAAAATGTAGCTGAAATCTCTGTAAATCTTACAGATAAACACACAAGAAGTGAGCCATCATTCTTGATGACACAAAGACTTAGACCGATAGTTCAAAAGAAGTGTGAGCCTATCGTAGCAGGGACAAATATCAAATTTGTAGAGCAACCAGCAGGGCCTCCAACTTTGGCATCTATCGTTGTAGAGGTTTATGGTGATAATCTTGATAAAGTGGCAACACTATCTAAACAGACAGCTGATATATTGGCAAAAACAGATGGTTTGGTAGATGTTGATATCTATGCTGATGAGGTTTTTGATAAGTATGAACTTATCCCAAATAGTGATAAGATAGCAAAGAGTGGGTTGAGTGTAAAACAGGTAAACAATATCATCTATCTAGCATTTGAGGGTATGGTTATAGCACATAAAAATCCAAAAAACAAACCAGACCAGATACCGATATATCTAGTGCTATCTAAAAAGACAAAAGTGCTAAAATCAAATAAAGAGGCTGATTTAAGAAGTAAATTATCTTCATTGAACTTGATGAATATGAAAGGAATGTTAGTTCCTCTAAGTGAAGTAGTAGATATCAAAAAGGTAAAATCTACACCAACAATTTACCATAAAGATTTACACCGTATGGTAAATGTGATAGCTGAGACTGATATGGTATCTCAAGTCTATCCACTTCTTGAAGCTAGAGATAAGATGATAGAGTTCTTTAGTAAAGATTATGAAGTGAAAAAGGCTGGATTTACTACTTATATGTTTGATTTGTATCTTACAGATAAAAAAACAGGTGAGAAGTTCTTGCTAAGATGGGACGGTGAGATGAAAGTAACTCTTGATACTTTCCGTGACTTAGGAGCAGCATTTATATCGGCTCTTGTGTTGATATTCTTACTACTTGTTGTATATTATAAGAGTTTTGTTATCAGTGGTATAGTTCTACTTGGTTCTTTCTTGTCACTGATAGGTGTTATTGTAGGACACTTTATAGCTGATTTGGTTACTACTGAGACATTCTTCCTTACAGCTACATCGCTGATTGGATTTATCGCACTGATGGGGATTAGTTCAAGAAACTCTCTTCTATTGATAGATTTTGCTAAGTCATTGATGGAGCAAAAAGGTATGTCAAAAAGAGAGGCTATCGCCGTAGCCACAGCAACTAGAGCAAAACCTATCGCACTAACAGCTGTTGCCATTATCCTAGGTTCAGCACTACTTGCTAGTGACCCTGTATTTGGAGGACTTGGAGTTGCTCTTATCTCTGGTACAGTAGCAGCAGTGTTTGTATCACTTCTGTTTATCCCTGTATTGATGGATAATGCTAAAGCTATGGATTTTGATAAAAAATCATAAATACTACTTATAAGGTGTTGAATCTCCTCAACACCTCTATTTTGAGATATATCTATCATTTGGTGTTGTCTATGGCAACACCCCACAAATACCAACAAATCCTTAAAAATTTTTGTTATAATAACCCTTATAATTTTTTGAAGGAGCATTTTATGGCTACAATCGGTATGGGTGATATTAAAAAAGGTGTTAGATTAGAGATAGACGGAAACCCTTTTAAAGTTACAGAGTTTCAACATGTTAAACCAGGTAAAGGTGCGGCATTTGTTCGTATTAAAATCAAAAATCTTCAAACAGGTAAAGTGATAGAGAAGACTGTTCATGCTGGTGATAAGTTTGAAGTTCCAGAACTTGAGCAAAAAACTATGCAGTACCTTTATGATGATGGTGATTTTTTACAATTTATGGATACAACTACATTTGACCAGATAGGACTAACTCATGAGCAAGTTGGTAAAGATACTTTTGACTTTATGGTTGAGACTATGGAGGCTGATATACTTTTCCATAACGGTAAAGCTATCTCTGTTGAGATACCAGCAAACTTTGTATATGAGGTAGTAGAGACTCCTCCAAACTTCAAAGGTGACTCTCAAGGTGGTAAAAAACCAGCTACATTAAACAGTGGAGCAGTAGTACAAGTACCTTTCCACATCTTAGAGGGTGATAAAATCAAAGTAAATACAGAAACAGGTGAGTACCTAGAGAAAGCAAAATAGTCTGTAAGGAGTATATCATGGCTAGTGTATTAGTTCCTTTGGCTTCAGGTTTTGAAGAGCTTGAAGCAGTAGCATTGATTGATGTGATGAGAAGAGGTGGTATCGAAGTTGTTACAGCATATATCGAAGATGAGATACATAAAGATATGGTTGTAGGAGCTAACGGTATCGTTATAAAAGCTGATGTCTCTATCAAAAATGTTGTAGTTGATGATTTTGATATGATGGTTCTTCCTGGTGGCTGGGGAGGCACTCACGCTTTAGCTCAAAATGATAGAGTAAAAGAGTTACTAAGAGAGTTTAAAGATAGTAAAATAGTAGGTGCTATATGTGCTGCTCCTTTTGCTCTAAAAGAGGCTGGAGTTTTAAGCGAGAGATACACATGCTACCCAAGTGTAGAGAACGATATAGCTCAAAGTGGTTATATACCTGATGAGAGTGTAGTCATAGATGATAATGTGATGACATCAAGAGGCCCAGGCAGTGCTGTATGCTTTGGACTTGCTATCGTCGAGAGATTGGTAGGTAAAGAGAGCAAAGATGCCATCAAAGAGGGTATGCTTTTGGATTATTGCTAATTTTTTATCAGATAAAGTTTTTTCAGAATAGAACTTTAATTTCTTATATAGTGAGACTAAAGTCTCACTTTCTTTATTTAAAATATGAAATTCCAAAGTTTACTGATAGTTATTCTATGTAGTGTGAGCCTAGGGACTCTTTACGAGATAAGGCAGCATCTACTATGGCTGATGCTGTGTTTAATCTTAGTTGAAGGAGTCTTCCTATCTCTTTATTTTTCATATCATAGATTAGATTTT
>Ga0256828_1000539_pt1 | contig 24957 bp, 22 predicted proteins | sample CV88metaG_FD_185993 | JGI IMG/M metagenome (GOLD analysis project Ga0256828, IMG submission 185993) | Hydrothermal vent microbial communities from East Pacific Rise, Pacific Ocean - CV88 | ecosystem: Environmental > Aquatic > Marine > Hydrothermal vents | place: Pacific Ocean: East Pacific Rise...
GCCCTTCAATTTTTGCTCTACCGAATTAATTTTTCCAACCATTCGATTCCCTTTTCCCTTCCGAATATCCATTTTTGCCACCAGATAGAGTCGGTTACAACTTTTTTCCAAAAGGGTAGAAACCCGCTTTAATAGCTCGGTCGCCTCTTCTACTCTTTCCACTTCCACAATTGTGCCCATTGGGGTTAACTGGTAAAAATATCCCCCATTTTTAATCAATCCAACAACCTCTGCTACATAATCACCGACACTCTCCCCTTTGCCGATTGGAAAAATTGCAAATTCCATTAAAACTGACATTTTTTCTCCTAAAATCCCGGTTTGAAATTTTTTGGGTTGAGTCCAAACTGGCTCTCCAATTCCTTTTGGGACTTCTCTTATCCCAATTCTTTTAGCACTGGTTCTACTCCTGTTAAAATTTTCCACTTCCAGAAAAAAGCTCCAAAAGAGTTTTTTTTTCTATTCTCCATTCCAGAGGGAGATAAACTTTTCCACTTTTAATCGATTTATTTTTAAAAAGGAGAGCTCTGCTATTTGGTAGAGTTGGGTTACCGCATCTTGAAACCGATTATTGATAATCAAATATTCATATTCTCTCATTCTCTCCATTTCCCGGAAAGCGTTGACCAACCGCAATTTAATAGTTTCCCTCTCCTCTCCCCGTTGTCGAAGTCGATTGACCAACTCATTTCGGGAAGGGGTGGTAATAAAAACACTGGTAATCAAGGTAGGATAAAGTTTTTTCAACTGGGCGTGTCCTTGAACATCGATATCCAAAAACACTACCTTTCCCTTTTCCAAATTTTGGTCAATCTGGGATTTATAAGTTCCATAAAAATTGCCGTGGACCTCTGCCCATTCAATAAATTCACCTTTTGTTACTCCGTCCATAAATTTTTTAACCGATACAAAAAAATAGTCTTTTCCGTCTACTTCCCCTTTTCGTTTAGGACGGGTTGTGGTAGAAATGGAAAAATACCCTCTCTCTCCAAATTGCCTGCACACTGCCCGGGCAACAGAGGTTTTTCCACTTCCACTTGGTCCAGAGATAACAATTAATGCTCCTTTTTTATTCATACCCTTCCTTTTTGCTAATGATACAAAATTGTTATAATCAAATAAAAAGCGGAGGAGTGATGGACTTATCCAAATTGGAAGAACGGTTGGGATACTATTTTAAAAACCGACAACTCCTATGGGAGGCGTTAACCCATAAAAGTTACAGTCGTTTTCAAAACAATGAGCGGTTGGAGTTTTTGGGAGATGCAGTAATGGATTTGGTAGTCGGAGAATTGCTTTTTAAACTTTTTCCTGAAAAAGAAGAAGGTTTTTTATCCAAATTGAGGGCTTCATTGGTCAATGAAAATTCCTTCAGCAAAATAGCCCAGGGAATGGGATTGGGCAAATTTCTACTTCTCTCCCAATCGGAAGAAAATAATCGAGGACGGGTAAAACCTTCTATTCTCTCCAGTAGTTTTGAGGCAATAATTGGAGCCATTTATATGGATGGAGGCTTTGAAGAGGCAAAAAGGGTCGGGTTGGAGTTGCTCCATTCCACCTTTCCCAAAATCGACCCTAAGGAATTATTAAAGGATTATAAAACTACCCTTCAAGAAATTACCCAAGCCTATTTTGGAGTTTTACCCACTTATCGACTTTTGAAAAGTTTTGGTCCCGACCACGATAAACGATTTGAAATAGGAGTCTATATTTTGGAAAAGGAATATGCCCGGGCTCAGGGACGGAGTAAAAAATCTGCCCAGCAAAAGGGAGCCCAATTGGCAATTGAACAGTTACGGGAAGAGTTAAATTTAAAGGAGATAGACGATGTTTAACAGTTTTGGAGAGTTATATCGATTTACTACCTTCGGAGAATCCCATGGAATTGCAATTGGAGTGGTTGTAGACGGGGTTCCAGCTGGGGTTAAATGGGACGAAAAACTTCTCCAACGGGAATTGGAACGGCGACGACCGGGACGGAATAAATTTGCTACTCAACGACAAGAAAAGGATACTCCGGTAGTATTGAGCGGAATTTTTGAAGGAAAAACTACCGGCACTCCAATTGGAGTTGTTATTTACAATCGGGACTATCGGAGTCGGGATTATTCATCGATTAAAGAGATTTTTAGACCGGGACACGCCGATTTTACCTATTTTTCCAAATATGGTATTCGAGACTATCGGGGAGGAGGGCGGAGTAGTGCCCGGGAGACAATTGGACGGGTGGTTGCTGGAGCAATTGCTAAAATGGTATTGGCTCGATTTGGAATAGAAGTAATGGGTGGAGTTATCGAAATTGGAGGAGTCCGGGGAAAGGAAGAAAATTACCAATTTGCTCGGAAAAGTCCGATTTTTGCTTTAGATCCAGAGCGGGAAGAGGAATGGATGGGAATAATCGACCGGGCTAAAAGTAATCGGGACTCTATAGGTGGAGTTGTAAAAGTGCGGGCAACTGGAGTTCCAATCGGTTTGGGAGAGCCGATTTATAAAAAATTGGACAATCTACTAGCAAGTGGATTGATGAGCATTAATGGAGTTAAAGGGATTTATATTGGAAATTCAACCGCCCACCGTTCAACGGGAAGTCAAAACAACGACCCAATCCTGCCGGATGGATTGGGTAGCAACAATTGTGGAGGAATGTTGGGTGGGATTTCCACCGGGACTCCTGTTGAAGTGGAAGTCTATTTTAAACCAACCCCTTCCATTTTCCGTCCTCAACAAACCATTTCGGTAGATGGGATACCGGTTGAATTTACCCTAAAAGGGCGACACGATCCGGTGATTGCGGTTCGGGGAAGTGTAGTGGCTGAGGCAATGGTTGCGGTTGTTTTATTGGATTTACTTCTTTTAAACGGAGTTCGGCGAATTGAAAATTTGGAAAAAATATATGGAAAAGGGAATAGGGATAATTTCTAAACCGGTGGGTAAATTGGTGAAATTGGGTTTTAAAATAACCTTTTTACTCCTATTTACCCTTTTAATTGTAGTGGCTTTTTGGTTTAATTATATCCGATACCAAGGAAATTTTTATAAAATCGATTCAACCCTTTTTCGGAGCGGGCAACTCTATTTTTACAATTTGCCTGTTTATTGGAAAAAATTCCATTTTAAATCGATTTTAAACCTGCGGGGTGTAGAGCTTCAGGGAAAGTGGTATCAATTTGAAAAACAGTTTGCCCGTTTTCACCGGATTAAATTAATAACCCTATCCCTCTCCGACCGGCAAGAAGTACCACCGGAACGGTTAATGGAAATTGTAAAATTGGTCGAACAACTCCCAAAACCGGTATTAATACACTGTAAGGCGGGAGCAGACCGAACCGGATTGATAGTGGCGGCTTATCTCCGATGGAAAGGGGACCTCCGGTGGAAAGGGATGCTTTCTATTAAATTTGGACACTTTCCCTATTTAGGCTCTCCTACTGAGGCAATGGATAGAAGTTTAGTAAAATTTGAAAAATTTTTAACATACAGAAAAGGGGTTTTTAATGGAGGAGCAAAAGGAGACAGGACAGACACGGGAAGAGAAAATCCTTCGATTGGAAGATGAACAGGTTGGGAATCGGGAAAAAAAGATAGATAAAGCTGAAAATAGGGAAGGGAGAGAGGGAGAGTTAAAACCGACAACCGGTAAAATAGCTAAAACAGAGGAAAGGGATGGGAAAGGTCGACCATCAGAGCCGGAGGGAAAAATAGCCCAATTTACCGGTTTAGAAAAGGTGAAAGGAAGACCGGGCGATAGTAAAAAGGAAGAGGGAGAAACAGAAAAAGAAAAGGGAGAAATGGAAAAGGATAAACCTTCTCCCAAATCTATTTCCCAATTGGAGGAAATGGAGAAAGAAAAGGAAATAGAGGAAAAGAGTCGGAATGGTGAAAGGGAAAGGGACGAAGAAGGGAAAAGGGTTAAAAAATCGGAATTAAAAGAGTCGGCGTCGTCCCAATCTAAATTAAAACAATCCGAATCGGAAGGCTTAAAACAATCAGAATCTCATAAAGAGGAGGAAAAAATGGAAGGGAAGGATTCAGAAATAAAAAAAGTGGAAGAGCAGGGATTAAAATCGGAAGGGAAAATATTGGAGAGGAAAAAGGAGGAAAAGGGAGAAACAGGGCAGGAGGAAAAGGGGAAAAAGGAGGATAAAAAGGGAGAGTTTACCCAATTGGAAAGGAAAAAATTGGAAAAAAAAGGGGATAACTCTATTATTGCCCAAAAGGATAAAAAGGAAAGTTTTTCCCAAAGTGGGCAATCGGACTCCCAGAAGGGTGGAAAGGAGACACCTCCACAGATTGAAAAACAGAAAGGGCTTTTTAGCCGTTTTATTGATAAATTGGAAGATGAACAGTTTGGGGAGCGGGTTTTAACCGGCACTGCAATTGGATTATTTCTGTTAGGAGTTATGTGGGTCAACCATCCGGTTTTAATTTGGTTGGTAACATTAATTATTGGTTGGATAGGAGTGGCTGAGGTTAAAAAACTGTTTAAATTGGAGGAAAAAATTGGGAGTGTGGTAGCGGTGGGGGTATTAATAGGAGCCCTTTTTTTCCCACCAGTGTCAGTATTAGCAGTAGGAGGGATTTTAATTGCCAGTTGGGTTGCTTATTACCAGTTACCATTAAAAAATATCGGACCTCTCCTCTATCCAATAACTCCACTCCTTTTAATGTTGCAATTTTATGCCGATAATCAACACTCCATTGCTACAATTTTATGGGTGGTTGCAACGGTAGCGGTAACCGATATTTCTGCTTACTTTATTGGAAGGATTTTAGGTGGTGAGTTTTTTGAAGCCCGATTTGCCTCAGCTTCTCCAAGCAAAACTTGGGAAGGAGTTTTAGGAGGATTGGTAATTGGAGCGGTTATTGGAACTTTAATTGGATTGTTGGCAACTCCGACCGCTTCTGTTTTTAAGACTTTTTTAATCGGTTTGTCAGCAATTTTTGGAGACCTGTTTGAAAGTTACTTAAAACGGTTAGCCGGAGTAAAAGATAGTGGAGAAATTCTCCCGGGGCATGGAGGTATTCTGGATAGAATCGACGGTTATCTTTTTGCTTTTGTTATAACATTTGCCTTTTTGCTTTAATCCTTTTATTCAAAAATCCTTTTCCCTTTTGCCCTTTTCCCTTAGAGAATGATGAATGATGCTTATCTTTTTTAATTTCGGAAATTAAGTTTCTATCAGTTTAAATAGGTATAAAGGGAAAGATTAAAGAGAAATAGGGTTTAAAAAAGGATGTCCCAATAGAATTTTGTCCCATAATTTTTTTTCCCTCCACTCCCGTTGAATTTGGGGACTGAATCGGACTTGTTCCAATGGTAACTCTCCCATTCCAGCAAAATTGTAGGCGTCTTCCCGGAAACATTCCGCATAACCGGTATCGGTTTCGTGGACCACCACCGAATGAAGTTTTACTTCCCTCTCTCCATTTTGAAAATGGGTATTTTCCAGAATCCGGTCAATTGCCAAAAAGAAAAGACGACTAAATTGCTCTGCTGATGGGTTGACTGGAATTATAATCCACCGTTTGCTAAACTTTTGGGCAAAATCTAAATAATCGGGTAAATCCCTTTCCCAAAGGGTTATAGCGTGGTCAAAACTGTCAATTACCTCTTTAATTGCCAATTTCATTAGCCCAAAATCGTAAACCATTCCTCCCCGGTCCAAAAAATTGGAGCTCAATTTTACTTCTACTTTATAACTGTGTCCGTGGATATTGTGACTACATCGGTGGGTCGTACAGTTTCGGACAATGTGGGCATTTTCAAACCGATACAATTTTCGGATAATCATTCCAGCCACTCCTTTTTAAACTTTTAGAATTTAAAATAGCAAAAAAATAGAAGGAGGTTGAATAGGACAGGTTTTTTCCATAAGTAAAGGAGAGGGAGTGAAAAGAAACCCACGGGAAAGGGAGAGTTGAAAAAAAGGTCGCTTGTCTTAAAAAACGAATAATTTTTTAAAGATTTTCTACTGTCCGGAATATCTCCCTTTTATCAATAATTCCGATTATTGCTAATATTTGTAAAAAACTCTGGAGTGAAAGGGTTAATTTCCCGGAAAGGTTACCCTTTGAAAGGAGGTTTTATTTTCAATTGTCCTTAATTGGGTTATCTCTCCGGTGGTTTTAACTCCATCCTTTTGTTTTATAATCCTTTCTTTTTGAGAGTTTTTTTCAGATGGATAAAAATTATCGGTTTTTTTCACTGCCCGATTGGTCGTTAAATAACTTTTTTTTAAAAAAACTCCCCAAATTTTCCAGCATCGGTCGTTACAAAGGGATTCCTTTTTTCCCCGGTTGATACAAGCTGAAACACATGCTCCATAATTATAGCGGTAGGCTTCTTCCTCTCCACCATAACTCCAACAACCGGTTAAAAGAATTACCGCCATTAAAGTAACCAATTCCGGTTCCCGTTTAAATTCCATTGTAACCTCTTTCAAATGGGCTATTGGCTTAAAACAACTATGTTATTATTTAAGTTTAAAAGGGATAGGTTAATTTTAGATTAATCTATCTGTGGCAGGAGTGGTAATGCTAAAAATAGATAAGCTCTCTTTAACCCAATTTAGCTCCGAACTAAAACAGGAGGTCAAAAGATGTGGAAATGTAGAAGAGTTGCTATTAGCCCTCTATAAAAATTTTAAAGTCTTTTTTAAATGTGATTTTACAATTCCCTATCGATATTTTACAGAAGACCAAAAATTGGAATCGGTAACAAATCCAAAACTGCAAATCGACCTCAACCGATTTAGCCCTTCTCTCATTGGGACCGGTTTAAAAACTACCCATCCAATTGTAGAAAATCGGGTAAAAGACTCCTTTTTATACAATCAAGTGGTGGACAACCCGTTAAAATTGGCTATTTCCCATTTGGGAACAATACCAATTGTTCGGGCAGTCGACAATTCACCGATTGGAATTGTGGTCTGTTATCGGAAGGAAGCCCCTTTCAGTCGGGTTGAATTTCACCAAATGGAGACATTTACCGCCCTAATTAAACAGGCACTCCGGGAAAATCGGAAATTTAAAGTTTTGGCTCAAGAGGCAAATTCCAATCTCAATTTTAAGCTTCAATATTTAAAAGCAACAGAACGGCTGAAAAGTTCCCGCCAATTCTTTTTTTCCATTATTCACGATATTCGGACTCCTTTAAATGCTATGATGGGTTTTTTACAATTGCTTCTCCAACAGGAAGAAAAGGGAGAAAAACAGGAATTTATTAAATCGGCTCTCCACAGTGGAAAAATGATAATTTCCCTAATTAACGACCTATTGGATATGGCTAAATTGGAAGAGGGCAAATTGCAAATTGAGAAAGTATATTTTACTCCTATTACCCTTTTTGAAGCTACAACCAACCTTTTCTATTTTGCTGCTAAAAATAAAGGAGTAGAGTTAATTGGTAAATTTGACCCTAAAATTCCTTTTGTTCTCTTTTCCGATAACTACCGCTTGCAACAAATTTTAAACAATTTATTGAGTAATGGAGTAAAATTTACTCCTCCCGGTGGAAAAATCTATTTTTCTCTAAATTACCAGTCGGAGGGAAAGGTTCAATTTTCGGTTAAAGATACGGGAATTGGCATTCCAAAAGAGGCTCAAAGTCGTCTTTTTAAACCCTATGAACAGGTTGGAGCAGAAACTTCTAAAAAATTTGGAGGGACTGGACTGGGACTCTACATTTCCCATAAGTTGGTTTCGATGTTGGGAGGAGAATTGAAGTTTATTAGTAAAGAAGGAGAGGGAACCCAATTTTTCTTTTCAATTCCAGTTGGAGATTTGGAGCCAAAGGAGTTACCGCCAAGTCTGGAAAAAAGCCTTTATCCCTACCGCCCTATTACAATTTTTGGTCGCAATTTTCCAAAAAGTTGGTTAGAACAGTTAATTTACTATTTGGAAAGGATGGAGTTGCCCTATTTTTTAATCCAATCGATGGAAGAGTTGCCTCCAGAAGGAATAGAAAGTAAAGCCCTTTTCCTCCATCGAAAAGAGAGGGAAGAGTTAAAAAAAATTCAAAAGTTATTTCCCTCCTTAAAGGAAGTGGTTTTATTTGCTGAAATTGGAGAGGGAGAAGGGAGTGGAAACAAAATAGAAAGGGAATTGGACGGAATAAAATTCCGATTGATTTACGAACCGATAACTCCCAAAAAAGTGTTTATTTCCCTTTCCAAATTATCTTCAGTTGACAAAGTGCCAACTGGAGGTAAAAGTTTAAATAGCGACAATACTTCCGATAATATTGAAAAAAAGGGGAAATCCCTCCGAACAGAAATAGTTTTAATTGCCGACGATGACCCAATTAGTCGAAATCTGATGGTTCACCTTTTTAAAAGTTTAAAAGTGGAGGTTATTCCCTTTCCAAATGGAAAACAACTTTACGACTATTTTAAAAAGATTTTAAAAGACAACTTCTCAAATAACCCTAACCCAGTTAAACTTATCCTTTTGGATCAAAATATGCCGGAAATGGACGGGATTGAAACTATTCGGGCACTTCGACATTTTACTACCACTCCACCCATTTATCTTTTATCAGGAGAGGAAAAAGAAGAGTTGAAAAAACGGTTAAAAGGGTTAAAAGTGGACGGAATTTTAACAAAACCGGTAAACCTCTCCCAATTGGAGAAGATAATTTTTAAAAATTTAACTAAAAGGTGATTCCAATAAAGGAAGAATATTCATTGGAAACTAACCCAATTTTGGTATCATTTTAGCAATTAAGGGTAATTTTTAAATCAAAAGGACACCCGATGTGGAAAAGGTGGAGTCAAATTGGGATTATTGCTACAACCTTTTTTATTGTAGGTTGTAAAGCTCCCTCAATCCAAAATTTTACGGGAGGAAGTATTGATACCAGTCGTATAAACCACAATTTACCAAAAGTTGCCAATTTTAAAGCCCATCCTGACCGAAATAGTGTAGCTTTGACCTGGAACCAGATGCCCAGAATGGGTGGATACTATATCCAGCGATGGGATCCAGAGGGACATGTTTGGGAGGATGTCGCAACTATCCATAATCCTTTTAAATCGATTTATGTAGATACCGATTTAAGACCTAATACTCTCTATACCTACCGAATTTTGGCATTCACCCGAAAGGAAATTGCCGGTCCGTGGAGTCGTCAAGTAAAAGTACGGACTCTCCCTCCTCCAACCCAAATTATCCCAATTTTTGCCCAACCGGTCGGAAAGGGAGTTGTAAAAATTATCTGGAGACCCCATCCAAATGAGCGGGTTGCTAAATACATAATTCAACGATACGATGATAGCAACGCCCGGTGGGAAGAAATAGGTGAATTGGAGCCCCGGTTTAATGTAGAGTTTGTGGATACCGGCTTGGTAGATGGGAAAATTTATAAATACCGAATAATTGCCCTTACCTTTGACAATCTAAAAAGTTACCCTTCAAAGGTGATTCAAATTTCCACCTTTCCCCGTCCACCGGTTGTATTAAATGCAACTGCCACCATTGACCGTCCCCGTCAAATTTTGCTGAAGTGGAGTCCACTTCCCGATGTAAAAGGGTATAAAATTTACTATTCGGAAGGGGCAACTGGTCCATTTCAATTGTTGGGATACTCCAAAACTACCCAATATGTGGATAAAATCCCAAAAGATGGGTTTAAAAGGTATTATAAAGTTACCGCCGTTAGCCAGTTTGGGACCGAATCCCTGTTAAACAAAACGCCGATTGTAATGGGTGAAACCCTTCCGAAACCAGCCCGTCCCTTTGTTGCCACCAATCGATTTAACAATATAATCCAATTTGTTATGACCTCTCCCGATGACCGGGCAGTCAAATATTTAATTGTCCGAACCCAAAAAATGGATATGTTTAATAAAAAAGTGGATAAATTTGCGGTAAATAGCAATAAGTTCCGGGACCAAGTAAATCCCAGTGCCGAATATATCTATCAGATTTATGCGGTGGATGGAAACGGAGTAAAATCTGAACCGGCGGTAGTAAAAGTGGAGCAATAATTATGCCCCATTTACTCCTTTCCAATTTCTCCATTCCTTCCACTCCAGCCCAAATTGGAGAGGTAAAATTTCTCTTTTATGCTCCTCCCTTTTTGGGAGTTGAAATAGAAAAAGTCCGATTTTTACTCCAGCTAAAAGAGTATCGGAAGGGAAAGGGTGGATATCCACTCTATCTTTTAAAATATGAAAAACGGACTCGACCTTTATTAAAACTATTGGTAAAAGCCTATTCCTCCTTTCTTCAGTGGAGTGGAGCAAAGGTGGAACGGGAAAATATTTCCGGAATAAAAGATAAAAAGCTTTCTCCTTTTTTGGTCACAATTTGGGAAGATTTTTCCAATATCGATATTTTGGAAATTGGTTTTGGAACAGGGCGTCATCTCCTCCAACTGGCACGGGAATATCCAGACCGGACTATTTTAGGAGTAGAAATTTATCCTCGGGCAATTCAACAGGTTCTCCGAAGATTGGAGGTGGAGCAGATTAAAAATGTGCGGATAATCAACTACGATGGACGGTTGCTGTTGGAGCGAATCCCTCCAAACCAATTGGAACAGATTTACCTCCATTTCCCCCTTCCGTGGGAGGAAAATCGGGAAAAAAGGATTGTAAATCTTTCTTTTTTAAAAGAAATTCAGCGGATTTTAAAACCGGGAGGTTTTTTTTATCTCCGGACCGATAGTCCAGTTTATCGGGATTGGACTATTGAACAACTGTTGGAGCTTCCATTTGTAGAATTTACTGTCAAAAAGAATTTTACCTATAAAATTGTCAGTAAATATGAGGAGCGATGGCGACGACTGAACCGGAATATCTTTGATATAATCGTAAAAAATTGGGAAGAGGGAGGAAGACCGGTCCAAAACTATCAATTTCAGTTTAAAGGGAAATTGGAAGGGATAAAACCGGAATTAATAAAAGGGAAGAGATTTTTAATCCACATTGAAAGGATTTATCCAATGAGGGAAGGAGGTGAGTTAATTAAACTGGCAATGGGAGCTTATGAACGGGTGGAAGGGCTTTTTATTGTCAATTCTCCAACTGGAAGTTACTATTTTAAACCACCGGCTCCAGTGGAAGAAAATTGGTTAGCTCACCAACAATTGAAAAGGATTTATAGATGTCCTTGATAGTCGCCGAACAATTGAGTTTGGGTTACGATGGAAAAAAGGTAATTGAAAAAGTCGATTTTGCAATTGAAAGTAAAGATTTTGTATTTATAACAGGGGTCAGTGGGAGTGGAAAAACTACCCTAATTCGTTCTTTTTATGGAGAAGTTAGTCCAATGGAGGGAACACTCAATGTCGGTGGATATAATTTAAATGGCATCAAACGACGGGATTTAATGAAAATCCGTCAATATATGGGAGTGGTATTCCAAGATTATAAATTAATTCCCGAATGGAGTGTAATAAAAAATGTGACATTGCCATTGGTTATTCAAAACTTTAGCCGAAAACTTAATCGGATAGCCATCCGAAACCGAGGAATGAAGTATTTGGAAAAGGTTAATATGGTTGAACACTACAATAAAAGTCCGATAGAATTGAGTGGAGGAGAGCAGCAACGGGTGGCAATTGCCCGGGCTATTGTCCACGAACCAGTTTTAGTAGTAGCAGATGAGCCAGTCTCTGGGTTGGATACCGCTTCTGCCCAAATGGTAATGGAGTTATTTAAAGAGGCACAAAAAATGGGAATTACTGTAATAATTGCAACCCATTCAATTCCAGAAGATTTGGTTTCATTGGAAGAATATCGTCACTTTAAATTAGATGGAGGAAAAATTTATGAAATTAAATAAATGGGACCGATTTAAAAGCCATTTTACACTGGTGTTGTCGCTGGTAACAATTTTGTCCTCTATCTTTTTCTATCGTTTATTCCGGGAAGTAAATGTGGAATACCAATTGAGTTTAGTGGACCAGAGTTCAATTGTAGTGGTTTCTACCCAACCGATTAAAAAAGTTCCACTTCCTCAATACTTTAATCAAATTGAACCTATAAATCCGGAAAAAGAATTAAATAGAATTAAAAGTCGATTTCCAGATATCGACTTTTCAAAAGTCCAACTCCCTTATTTCTATAGGCTCCATTTAAAAGGTATTCCAAGTCCCCAAACCCTTCAGGCTTTTAAAAATTGGTTACTGAAATTGCCCTATATAAAACGGGTTTTAACATTCAGTAACTCCCAGCAAAAGGTCTATAACCTGTTGATTATATTAGATTATCTCTCCACCTTTTTTATGTGGTTGTCGATAATTTTGGGAATATTGTTGATTATCAAACAGTTGGAGGTCTGGAAACTCCTCCATTTTGAGCAAATGTATGTAATGGAATTATTTGGAGCACCAATCTGGATTCGAGGAAATTCCCTTTTTAAAATTGCCCTTTTGGATTCGGTAATAGCAATAACATTGGTTGGAATAGAGGGAATTGTGGTTTTGAACTCTACCCTAATTGGGAGTTTAAAAAACCAACTTCAAATTGTTCTCGATTTTAATCTATTTGGAGAAATGGCTTTTTTAGCTTTAATAGCCCTGATTGTGGCTATTTTATCCACAATTATCGTTATTAGGAGTGGAATTAAGTGAGTCAGAAAATCCTGATTGGAGTTTTTTTGGGAATTTTAGTGGGAATTGGAGGAAACTTCCTTTGGGCTAAAAGTTACTCCCAAACAAAACGGGAATTAAAACAGACCAAAAAAAAGTTGGGTTACTACAATCGGGAATTGGGACGACTTGAAAAACAGATGGAACAAAAAATTAAAAATATCAACTGGTTAGGGAGTCGGTTAAAATCTTTGGAGCGACAAATTAATAGACTTACTGTTCAGTTAAAAAATTCCCACCAAAAAATCCAAAAATGGGAACAGGAACAGAAAAATATCCAATTAACCCTTTCTAAAGTAGAGGAAGAATTAATCCAATTCCTTTCTAAATTTTATTATATTACCAATCAGCAAGTGGAATCCCTTCCGGACCTCATCAATGGGGAGATTTACCATCAATTGGAAGATATATATGCCAAAAAAGTAGCAATTTTAGTAAACCATAAAAAATTTTTACAGGGAGAAATTGAAAAGTTAAACCGCAAAATCAATGCAATTTTAGCAAAACAAAAACTTTTAAAACGGCAAAAAAGGAAATATGGAGCTCTCCAAAAACGGAGGGAAAAGGAGTTGGACTCTTTAAAACGGAAACAGAAAGAGTATTGGAATAAAATTCAGCAATTGAAAAAACAACAGGTTCGTTTACAACAGTTTTTGGAACGGTTAAAAATTATTCGGCAGGGAGGTGGACAGGCAGTAAAACTTCCAAAACAAATTGCCGGTTTGCGGTTTGTGGCACCAGTAAAGGGAGAGGTGGTCCAACGATTTGGGTCTTATGTTGACCCGATTTATAAAATCAGAATTTATAACAATTCAGTAAAACTAAAAACTCCTCCATATGCAAAGGTGCGGGCAATAGAGCGGGGAATAGTGGTTTATGCTGGAGAACACGACGGCAAAAAAATGGTTTTTGTAAAACATCCCAGTGGAGTCTTTAGCATCTATTCAGGACTTTATGTAGTAGCACCGGGAGTTAAAAAAGGGGTTAAGGTAGGACGGGGTCAAGTGATAGCCCGGGTAAAGGGAAATTTAGAGTTTGCAATGAGTTATCGGGAAAAGTACGTCAATCCACTTCGGTTAATTTCCTTTGGAAGGTAAATTGGAAATAGAGTGGGATTTTTTGAGGAAGTTTTTAGATATCTTTTATCGGGATAATCCATAAAGGGAGTGGTTGGAAAATTAAATTTAGGAAAAAGTTGATATATTCTTAAGTCGAAAAGGAGAAAAGGATGCAGATTTTACCTCTAAAAAACGGGATTTGTAGAATAGAGGGAGTATTTGCCGGCGGTGTAAATGCCGGTTTAAAGTCGGAAGGGCTTGATTTAGGTTTTATTTTTTTTCAAAAACCGGCTGAAGTGGTCTACCTTTTGACTACAAATCGGTTTAAAGCAGCTCCGTTACGCTATTTGGAGAAAAAACAGATTACCAGCACCAATTTGGTTATTGTCAACTCTAAAAATGCCAATGCAATGACCGGTAACCGGGGAATTGCCGATTTGGAAGAGATTTTAAAAGAGGCAACCGGAGAGTTAAAAAGGCAAATCGGAGTGGATGGGATTTGCCCAATAATGAGCTCCACCGGAGTTATTGGGGTTCCTCTACCAATAGAAAAGTTAAAGGAGGGAGTTAAAAAAATCAATTTCAGGGACCGGAGGAGCGAAAATTTTGCCCGGGCAATTATGACTACCGACTCCTTTCCAAAGGAAATAGCTTTAGAAATAACCGATGAGGTCGGAACTTTTCGAATTGCCGGAGTAGCGAAGGGAGCTGGTATGATTGCTCCCGGAATGGCTACAATGTTAGCATTTATTGTAACCGATATAACCCTTCCCCGAAATAAGTTAAAGGAAATATTGGAAGAGGTAACCGAAATTACTTTTAATTCAATTTCAGTTGACGGGGACCGCTCTACCAACGACTCTGTTTTCCTTTTTAGCACTGCTACACAACAGGGAACAGAGGAGAGTTTTCGAAAAGGTTTGGAACAGGTGATGCTTAAATTGGCACTGGATATTGTAAGAGATGGAGAGGGAGCAACAAAAGTGGTAAGATTTAAAGTTACCGGAGCAAAAAATCGAGAAGAAGGGAAAAGGGTTGCTTCCCAATTGGCTAACTCTTTATTGGTAAAAACCGCCCTTTTTGGAGAAGACCCGAATTGGGGACGGATTGGAGCGACAGTCGGAGCCAGCGGAGTCGAATGTGATGAGGAAAAAATCACAATTAAAATAGGTGGAGTAACTCTTTACCAGCAAGGGAAAATTTTAATGGATGCTGAAAGGGAGAAAAAAGCCCATCAGGCGATGAAACAGGACTCTTTTACAGTTGAGGTGGATTTAGGAATTGGAAATGGAGAATGGACTTATTATGGCTGTGACCTCTCCTACGATTATGTAAAAATTAACGCCCTCTATCGAACCTAATTTTAAAAATCGGACCTAATCGGGAAAAATCGGACTTTTTATAATCCCTGACACTCCTTCTCCAATCCAATTTTATTACCAATCCCTTTTATCCCGGGAAAACATAATTTTTCCCTTCCGCTCTTTTAAATTGGTTTTTTTAAAATTATTCGGAAAGGATAAGGGGAGTAATTGCTTCAATTCCCTCTCCAATTGCCATTCCTTTTGGAGTAAAAACCGGATAATTTTTCCCAATATTTGAATAAAGTTTTTTTAAAAAAATCCCTTCCAATAGGTCTCCAACCAAAACCGCTCCATCTAATGGACTATCTTGATAAAGGGTATCGTAAAGATTTCCCAAAAATTCCGCTCCACTTTCCAAAACTCCATAGGCTATCAAATCGGAGGAGGCACCTCCTATTTTAAAACTGATAGCAGTTCGAATTACCCACAATGGATCGAGTTTTTGTCCCTCCACCCTATAATCTATTCTGGGACCCTTTTTAGCAAGGCTGAGATTAGCCAATTGAACTATTTTTTTTGCTCCATCCTCCACTCCCTTTCCAATTCCCAATACCACTCCCACTACTCCCCATAAATAGTAAAGTCCTCCAATATTTCCATTCAGAGAACTATTCCCAATCTGTTGAAATAAATCGGGGAATTTGCTGGCAAAATTTTCCACCAGTCGGCTACCGGTGCTGTCCATTTGGGCAATTTGGGTTAAAAGTTCTCGACCAGATTGAAATTGGACAGGAAATTCCAAATAGGAGACAAAACCGGTTTTGGGAGAGTTGATAATTATTTCCGATTTTTCCCGTTTATAGAGAAGATAGCCCACTACAGATTTTCGATGCAACTCCCAACTTCGGATTGTGCCCAAAAAGGATGCAACCGGACGGGAGATTGAAGAAGGTAGGGTTTTGGGAACTTCGGTAATTCGCCCTCCAGAAGTCCTGTCGGATTGGATTGGAGATTTTTTGCGGAAAGTAGAAGTTGTAAGCTGGTCATAGTCATTGGCTGTAAATTCGGTAAATATTGGAAATTGCTTATTGGTTGCCGGAAGGGAGTTATCCGTCGATAACAACTTTTTTTCCCTATAAGTTCCCTTTTGGAAATGGGTGGGAAAAATTGTTACCCATTTTCCATCTCCAATCGCCCGATACCCTCCCACCTCTCCTATACCGGTTACCGGAATTGGGAATCGATGGGGAAAAATTCCCCTTTCCCCGCCGACCAAAATAAACTTATTGGAATTGGTATCGGAAACAACTCCCATTGGTGGTTGTTCCACTTTTACCGAAAAGGAGATTAGACATTCCTCTTTTGGAGCAGGGAAAAGGGCAAGAAGGGGAAATTTTCCCTTCCGGAAAAGTAATTCCAACCAGAGGTCGTCGGGTAGCTTTACCCAAAAACCATCGGTCGAAAGATTGAATTTCCGCTTAAAAGTGATGGAAGTCCGCAAAAAGAGAAGGGGTTTTTCAATTGCTCCAAGCCTTTTCAATTCTCCTTCTGAAAGCAGAAAATAGGTTCCAATTCCTTTTAAATCGGAAACTACCAGGACCGACGCATCTTTTAAATTGGTAGAAAGGCGATATGAGCCGGTCATTGTTTGGATTGTAATTTCTCCTTCTTTTTTTAAAATTTCTACCAGTCGACTGAAAAGGGTTGGAAAAGAGTCCACTTCTCCAATTACCTCCCGATTGTAGGACCATCCAATCGGTTTAAAAGAGTGGGAAGAATTGGAAAGGGAAGGGTGGGAACTAAAATCGGAGGTTAGATTGGATATTGGATTGTTTAAAGTGGAAACTGGAGTAATATTTTGGGTGGAGGTGGGAGAAACTGGATTGGAGATTGGTCGGATTGGTTGCAATGGATTTACTCCTGTCCGATAACCGCATAAAAAACAGTGATAAAAAGGATTAAAGTAGTTGGGAGAGGCAGGGTCTGTTACCTCCCGGAGACAGGAAGGACAGGGAGGTAGGGATACTTTTGGAGGGAGGGAATTTTTTAAATAGGAATGGGAGAGTTTTTCCAAATTTTCTGTTTTTTCCAATTCCACTTTTGCCCTATCGATAAAAATTGAAAAGGGTAATTCATTCCCTATCCGGGTGGCAAACTCTTCCAATTGCTCCACTTTTCCCTTTACTGCCACTTCAAGCCGGTCTAAAAAATTGAAAAAGTAGAGTTTTAAACCCATTTCTTTAGCGATTTTTAAACAACTTCGCTCTACTACTCCATTGGAATAATCTCCAAAAAAATTAAACTTTAAAACCATTTCTACCCTTTTAAATAATTTCTTTTCCCCATTCCACTTCCCATTGGAGGGAAAAAAGGGGTTTTACCCTTCCGGCAAAATGGAGGATTCCATTTTCTATCGAAACTTCTAACTTTTCACCACTTTTGGGAATAGCTACAACCCGTTCCCCAACCATTCCCAAGTCCCGGGCGGTTAAAAAGGTGGCACAAATACCGGTCCCGCAGGCTAAAGTCTCCCCTTCTACTCCCCGTTCAAAGGTGCGGACTTTTAAAATTTTCCCTTCTATTGAACCAAAATTGACGTTGGCATTATATTTCCACCTCATTTTTTGGGCAATTTTTAAATCAAACTGCTCCACATTTTCTACAATTGTAACCAGATGGGGGACCCCTGTATTGTAAATTTTCCATCGAAACCCAAACTCTTCAAATTGTTCCTTTACCAACCGATGGGGAGTTAATTGGGTTTTGACCCAATCTCCTTTTACCGTTGCTCCAATTTTACCAGCGAGGGTAGAAAATACCATTTGGGCAGGAGCCAATCCCATTTGAAAAGCAAAATGGGCAGTAGCTCTACTTCCATTTCCACACATTTCGGCAATTGAACCGTCGGAATTATAAAATTGCCACCGGAAATGGCAATTGGATTTAAACTTTTTCCCTTCAGATTGGTCGGACAATTTGGGAAAATTCCCTTTTTTATCCCATTTATACCCTTCCCTTTCTTCCACCTCCGAAACTGGTGAACAAGGCAAAATTACAATAAATCCATCGGCTCCAATACCGTTCCATCGGTTACAAATCGATTTGGCAAATTGGGACCAATCCGACTGGTAAAAATGGTAAGTTAAAATAAAATCGTTTCCACTGGCACTATATTTGGAAAGAAAGATTTTTCCTTTTCCCATTTAGTTCCTTTAATTCCTTTTAATTTTTTTATAATTTCCTTATGATTCCCTTTTATAAACCTATTTTTCGACCTATAAATTTTCCTTTTCCAGTTTTACTTCTTTTTCGATAAAATAGCGGTTGCTTCACCAACTCCCTTTTGAATTGCCCTTTTCCCATCTCTACCCTTTTGGAGACATCCAATATAGCACACTTTTTGAACCACTTTTGCCATCCGGAACATACGTTGGTCGGCTATTCCTCCTTCTTCCAACTCTTTTAAATAATCGGTTGCCACATTGGTGGCAATTTTTTTACAATCCTGTTTCAATCTAAATCTCAAAACTCCGCATTGGTGATATAAATCTTTAAAATAGCCTCCAATTGTAAATTCTCCTCCCTTTGTTACTTCTCCTATTAAACAAAGGGCGAGAAAAAGGATAGTTTTTACCATTCAAAACCTTTTTAATTATAATTATAAAAAAAGGAGTGGAAGATGGGATTAAACTATTTTGAAAATCTGAATTCCCGAAAGGAAATTGGAGGAGAAGGGAGGGAAATTGTTACCGATAAGGACAGTTTCCAGTCAATAAAAAATCCCTCTATGGATATCAATCGATTTGTCGCACAAGTTTATAAACTTTTTGCCGGAACCTTAATAGGAGGAGCAACCGGAGCTTATATCGGGAGTAAATTGATAGAGGGTAAAAGCGGGCTTTTTTTTATAATTGCGTTAGTAATCGAAATTGGATTGATTTTTGCAATTCGTCGATATAAACGGGTTTCTCCTACCAATTTGGTATTACTTTTCCTATTCAGTTTTATAACTGGAGCGGTTTTGGGTCCAACCATTGGATTTTTAATCAATAGTGGTAGGGAAGCAGTCTTGGCAGAGGCATTAATTTTAACTTCTATTTCGTTTTTTGGGCTTACTTGGTATGGAATGGTTACAAAACGGGATTTGAGAAGTTGGGGGAGTGTATTATTTATAGCTTTGGTTGTTTTAATTGGTGCAACCTTTTTAAATCTTTTTTTCCATTCCTCCCTATTAAATACGGCAATATCAGCCTTTGGAGCAATTTTATTCGGGATTTTAACTATTTATGACACCCAAACCATTATTAAGGGAGATGTGGAAACTCCGGTCGAAGGGGCGTTAATCCTCTATTTGGATTTTATCAATCTCCTAACCTTTATTCTCAATCTATTGTTAGGAGGAGAGGATTAAAAAAAGGGAAATTAAATGAATGTCCTCAAACAGACTTTTGAACCTGATTTCTATTCAAACTGGAAAGATAAAAGAGTCGACAATCGGGAAGAGTGGGAGGAGAAAAAAAATTATAAAAAAAATTACTTTCCCTCCCAATTTCCTTATCGGGTGGTAGATGCCAATTTAAACCGTCTTCGGGAAGGGTTGCGGGTGGTAGAGGACTTCCTCCGATATTATTTCAACTCTCCCCTTGCTTTTCAGATTAGAAAAGTGCGACACAGGATAAGAGTGGAAAATTACCGACAAATTATTAGGGCAAGGGATGTGGAAAAGGATTTAATGAAAGGAAAAAAAGGGGATAGTTTTGTCCGACAATCGGTAGAGGAGACGATAATTGCCAATTTAAAAAGGGCGGAGGAGAGTGCCCGGGTTTTAGAAGAGGTTTTTAAACTGGAATGGGAAGGGAAAGGAGAAGGGAAGGGAGAAGGGAAGGGAGAAGGGAAGTGGAGCCCAGAAAAGAGCCATTTAAACCCATCAGAAAGGGTCGATTTAAATTGGAAAAAGAAAGAAGATAATAAACTGGACAACAGGAGGAAGGAAAAGGGAAATAGGGAAGCTGAAAAATTTGAAAAAGGGAAAGGGATTGGGATTGGTGGAGAAGGAGAGGGAAGGGCAACTGAAAAAAATAAAAGGGTCCCAGGGCAATTGAAGGAAAGGAATGGAGAGGAGCTGGTAGAAATGTTTAAGGAAATTCGGTATACTCTTTATCAGTTGGAGTTGGAAATTTTTAAAACTCTTTTTTAATTTTTTCAAGAGAGGAGTGTCTTACCAACCAGGAAATAGAATAAATTGGTTTATTTTTTATATTTTTTAGGCTTTTTTTATTGGGATTATCCTTTTTTTTTTCGATTATCTCCAATTTGAAATTTTTTGGTCTGTTTTTTTATTTCCCCCTTGATACCTCAACTTTATTGTCTATTAACCCCCCTTCAAAACTTAAAATTTAACTTTAAAATGGGATTTCAGCTATTCCATAACCCATATCAACCATTAAATTTTCAATTTTACCTTTTTCCAACTCTCCATTTTCCGATACCCATTTTTAGACACCATCTTCCGATAAAGGAATTGGATTAAACCGGTTTCGAGTTATCGGAAATATAAAAATGCCCTTCTTTTAAAGCCTTTTTAGAAAAAGATTCTTCCAATTTATAGGTGGGATAGGCTATTGTTATATCCCTTTCCCGATTGAATTCCTCCAATAACTTTTTAGAAATTTTACTTCTAATTCCCATTGGAGCAAAGGGTGCCAAATACCATATGGATAGTTTTATTCCATAAGTTTCAAAAAAGGTAAAAATCCGTGGCTCTAAATTCCGGGCTTTAATATTGTATTCGGCTATTAATCTTTTCATTGAACTTCTGGTCCTCTCTATAAATTGGTAAGTATAATCCTCTACAACTTTCCGGGCGATTTTTTCCGCTTTTTCAATATTAGAATCAAAAGTCAGAACTAAATCTATTCCATCCCACACAGTTTCCAATCCGTGGTGACTGTAGTTAAAAATAGGATTATTAAAAATTACGTTATTTGGGACAAAAATAACCCGACCTGCCCGTCGATTTTTTTGATAGGTTGTAAAGGTAACATCTTCGTAAATTACAATCCGGTTTAAAGTAATATCGATTATATCTCCAACTATTTCAATATTCCCATTTTGAAGGGAAATTTTTATCCGGTCTCCAACTTTAAAATTGCCACTTAACATAATTACCACCCATCCAAACATATTCATAAACCAATCTTTCATTGCAATTGCTATTCCAGCAGAGGCAAATCCTAAAAGGGTAATTAAATAGGTAGTATTTTCGATATAGTTGGCGACCAAAATAATTAAAATAATATTGGCGTTTAAAAAGTTTAAAACCTTATTGATAAGATAAGCCCGTTCATCTTTTAAATAACGTCTAATGAGGATTTTTATTGTAAAAAATAGGAAAAGGATTATTCCAATTACAATTCCTAAGTTGATTAATTTATTGATTTGATACTCAATTTCCCGCTCTACCTGTTGGAGATAAGCCTCTCCCTGTTTTTCTACTTCTTCCAATTTGGTTTGATAAATTTCCGATACCAGTTCAAAATCTTTAATTGTCTGTTTTAATTGGCGGTCGGTTAAGTTGCACTCCTGCTCCAAGTTCCAGAGGTAGAGAAGTTTTTGGTGGGTCTGACTAAACAGAAGGTAATTTTTTCGGTTTTGCTCCAAAATTTCTTGAACCTGTTTTTTATATCCTAATAGTTGAAAAATTTGAAAAGGGTTGGTAATTGTGGGTGGCTTTCTCAGAGGTTTTAATTTTATCAGTGCCCGAAACAGGTCCCGTTGAGGAGTAAGGGAGTTTAATCGGGTTATCATTTTTTTATATTCATTTCGATATTTTTCGCCTTTTTTTACCAGCCGTTTTAATTTAGCAACCTTTTGTTCCAATTCCTTATAAGAGAGGTAATTTTTATAACTTAAAATAAATTCATTTTTTTCCAATTCCTTTTTTAGCTCTTTAATTTCTTTTAATTTGGGACTCTCCATCTGTTTCAATTGGGATATTATCAAATAGTATTGGTTGGTTTTGGTTAAATTCAATTCCTCCAACTGGAAGGAAACAGTAGTTAAGTTGACTGGAATTTCGAATTTTAACCCTTGAAGGGTTTTATAATAAGGGACTAAAGCGGGAGAGGCAATTAAAAATAGAAAAGGTAGGAGTAAAACTCCTATTTTTTTCATCCACTCAACTCCTCAAATAGTTCAAATAATAATTTTTTAGGAGGATTCTCCACAATTTTATAATTTCCTATTCCATTGGGAAGGATAAATTTAATTTTATCTCCCTTCCGTTTTTTATCGGTAAAAAAGAGTTGATAAAACCGTTCCCGGCTCTCCACTTTAAACCGAGTTGGAAGTTGATATTTTTTGATTAATTCCTCTATTTCCTGCTCCTCTTCAGCACTTAATAATCCCAATTTAACCGCTAACCGGTTAGCCATCACCATTCCAATAGCAACCGCTTCTCCGTGGAGATATCGGCTGTAATTGGTGAGCCGTTCAATAGCATGTCCAAAGGTATGTCCATAATTTAAAACTGACCTAATCCCCCGTTCCCGTTCATCGGCAGAAACCACATTGGCTTTAATTTCTACACTTTTTTTAATTACTGGAGCAATATGGAGGGTTAACCCTTTTAAAGTATAAAATAGATGGCGATCGAACATTACCGAAATTTTTATTACCTCTGCCATTCCGGCATTAAACTCCCGGGCTGGTAGAGTTTCGAGAAAATAGGGATCGATATAGACCGCTTCCGGTTGATAGAAGGTGCCAATAAGATTTTTACCAAATCGGTTGTTAACTCCAGTTTTTCCCCCAACACTACTGTCCACCATTGCCAGTAAAGTGGTTGGAATTTGTAAAAATTTTACTCCCCTTAAAAAAATGGAAGCCATAAAGCCGGTCATATCCCCAATTACTCCTCCTCCGAAGGCAATTAAATAACTATTCCGGGTTAACCGATGGTCAAATAACCGTTCCAATCCAAATTGGACATTTTCCATTGTTTTATATTGCTCTCCGTCGGGAAGGGTAATAATATAAATTTCTGGAGCGGAAAGCCGTTTTAATAAATATTGGAGATGGAGTCCAGCCACTTTAGGGTTGGTAACTATTGCTACCTCCGAATTAAAATTTAATGGTGGCAACTCTCCAATTTCTACAGGATATTTTTTACTTAAAGCATTTACTTCAACCCTCATTGATGCCCTCCACTGGAATTAAGAACTGGTTTAAATGATTAGCCATAATGTTACTCCTTTCAATAGTGGGATAGAAAACTTGGGCAATTTTACTGAACTTTGGAGTTAAAAAGGGATGGATTAAACACTCACCGGTAACTTTTTTTAACTCCCAAACTGTATTACTTTTACTCCTTTGGAATTCTACATTATCAACTCCGTAAATTTTGACAAAATGGTTAATATATCCTTTTAAAGAATCGTAATTTTGTTCCGGGTCCCCTTCTATAAAAACCAATTTTTTTCGCAATTGAAAGGTAAGATCAAAAATTACCGGAATAATCTCTTTTAAACCCCGATTGTGAAGTATTACATAAAGGGTTTTACACTGTTTTACACTCTTTTCTCCAATCTTTAAAACCGGAATTTTTAAATTCCAAAAGTGTTTTGAATAACGATAAAAAAATCGATTAGTTGTAATTAATAACCCCACATCCATCGATTTTGCACCTTCCAATAGGTGAAGGTAGTGGGTCCGCCGACTGTAATGGGTATGGACATCGATTGATGAGGTCCAATAGTATTTATAGATTCGCTTTATTAAATCGAATTGGTGGGAGGGATTTATTATATGGATAAACATTTTTCGGTTTCGCAAATTTTTATGGAGGTAGATAGCGGTATTGAAGAGTTTTACAATTGTCCGCCGGTCCATTTTTAACATATCGATTATGAGCATAATATTGTTTCCAAAGGGAACTGGAAAAGTTCCAATTTGTTCTTTTATTTGTCGAAATAGAATTTCCAGATGCTCCGGCTTTCCAACCAATAGTAATTGGTCGTGGGGATGGATAATTGTTTCCCGATTGGGTAAAATAATTTGTTCATTTCGATAAATTATCCCTATACGGGCATTTTGGGGATTGTAAATTGAGTGAGCCCGTTTATAGACAAATTGGGACCCAACCGGAACCTCCACTTCCATAATTTCTCCCTGTCCCAATCCCACGTCGTGAGCCATCATTGGAACTCCCGGTAGGGAGAGTACCAATCGCTGGGTAATTAACCGTCTTAAGTCGATTATTTCCCAATTGGATTGGGGAGTGAGATTTAATCCCCAATAGTCCACAAAAGTTATTAAACTAAAAGGGTCGTAAATCCGATTTAAAATTGCCAATGCTTTTATTTTATGGCGGACAGCGATAATTATTTTATTGTATTCTTGGTTTAACAATTTGCGATAACCATTGCCGTCAAAGGAGAATTGGTAAAACCTGATTCGCCTATCTTTTTTGGAAATAGTATCTGGCAAAAACCGTTTTTCTTCATAAATAACATCATACTGTCCCAAGGAGCGATAGTGGTGATATATTTTTTCAATTAATCCCTTTGACTCATAACTACCGGCAAAAATTAACACTTTATAGAGAGCGTATCGCTCCCTTTTTTTATCTAAATTGGACATTTACTCCCTTTCAGAGAGGTTTAGTTTTTTAACTATTTATTGTAGTAAACAATTAGTAGTAAACAATTAAAAGATTATGAAATTGGGGAATATTTGGAAAAAATAGTTGCCGGTTGAAGTGGGAAAGAAAAGGGGGCGGTTGTGGGGTTGAAGCGGTGGGATTGGAGTGATGGTATTGGAGTGGTAGGGTTAAAACGGGAGGGTCGAAATGGCAGGGTTAAAATGGCAGACTTGGAGAGGATTGAAGTGGGAGGGTTGAAAGAGTAGAGTTGAAGCGGTGGGCTAAAATAATAAATTTAGGGCTAAAACAATAGACTTAAAGTGATAGGGCGAGGTGGGAGTAGCGGAAGTGGGAGTGGTG
>Ga0256828_1000540_pt1 | contig 24946 bp, 23 predicted proteins | sample CV88metaG_FD_185993 | JGI IMG/M metagenome (GOLD analysis project Ga0256828, IMG submission 185993) | Hydrothermal vent microbial communities from East Pacific Rise, Pacific Ocean - CV88 | ecosystem: Environmental > Aquatic > Marine > Hydrothermal vents | place: Pacific Ocean: East Pacific Rise...
CTGTTGCTGTTTCTTTTGCTGCTCTTTGTTTTGCTTACTGTTTTTATTTTGTTGCTGTTGTTTATTTTTTTGGTTTTGATTTTTTTGCTGTTGTTTGTTCTGCTTGTTTTGTTTCTGCTCTTTTTTCTTTTTCTTGATTCTTTTTTTAACAATTTTTAAGTTATTTTTAATATCCTTATCATCATGTATTTTTAAAGACTCCTCATAATATTTTTTTGCTTTTTCTAAATCATTTAAACTTCCTTGTTTAGCATATGCATTTCCAAGATTAGCAAATTTTCTTGCTTTATATGCTGGTTTAGAAAATACAGCTTTCTCATATAGACTAGTCGCTTCTTTATATTTATTCATTTTATAAAATGAATTTCCTGCATTAAAATAGCTATTAGAATCATTATGTTTTTCAGCATATTTTTTATAAATTTTTGCACTTAGTTCATAATCACCATGATTATATGCTTGTTTAGCTTTTTCTAACTCCATAAAATTTAACAATCCCGCTTTTACATTAGAACTTCCAAATAGAAGTAAGGCAAGTAAAAACATAGAAGGAACCTGTACTTGTTCTCGCTTTGTCATCGAAGAGGTTGCAATAAGTAACAACACTAAAGCTAAACCTACTGGATAGTAGAAAAGAGGTATATACTTCTCAATCTCTTCAGATTTCAATACTTTTTTCTTTGCTTTAGCCTCTATCTCTCTTAACATCGCTTTGACATCACTGTTTGAGTTAACACTCTCAATATAGACACCACCGGTTTTCGTTGCCAATTCAGCTATCTTTTCATTTAATTTTGTAAGAATGATTTTTCCATTTTGTTTAATGAACTCTCCATTTTTCAATTTTATAGGTGCACCTTTTTTTGTTCCTACCGCTAAAACAAATACAGTAATATGATGTTTCTTTGCATACTCTATCTCACGTGAGAAATCACTACTGTCTCCACCATCACTCAGAAGTAAAATATATCTGCGTGATTTACTTTTAATACTTCTGTCAACCACTCTCAACATTGACATAAGGTTTGTCCCCTGCTCTGTTATGGAGTTTGTATCGAGATTTTTAAGTAAAAAGGCAACAGCGTCATAATCAAAGCTCAGCGGTGAAACCAAATAAGAGTTCTTTGCAAAGGCAATGACCCCTATTCTCTCATTTGGAGAGCGTTTTAAAAACTCCAAAGCTTTCTCTTTTGCAAGTCCCAAACGGTTTGGATAAACATCCGTAGCAAGCATAGAGTCTGAAATATCAAGTGCTATCATAATATCTGCACTCTTTGCCTTAATATCAATTTTTCCCTCTTTGATTACCGGACCCGCAAGTGCCAATATCAATAAAAAGCCAATAATCATAAAGAGTACATTTCTCGCTTTAAGGGTTAAAGTATTTGCACTGACACGCAACCTCTCCATAACCTCTTTTGAGAAAAAAGTTGCTTGAGCCTCTTTTTGTGTCAAAAGGAGTCCAAATAGAATAAAAAGCGGCGGTAACATATAGTATAAAAATTCGGGATGTAAAAAACTCATTATTCATGCCCTCTCTTGTTTCTCAAATAGATATATAACATCAACGATAAAAGCCCTAAAAAGAGTGGATAAAAGTAGTAATATTTTTTATAACTGAATGTCTCGTTTTTTATCTCTGACTTCTCGAGTGCATTAATCTTTTCATAGACCGCTTTAAGCTCATCTGCATTTGAAGCACCAAAAGCAACCCCTCCGGTCTCTTTTGCAATTTTTAGTAAAACTGCTCTATTGTAGCCACCATCACCGCCTATTCCTATTGGATAGACCTTTACACCCTCTTTTTTTGCCAGATCTATGGCAACATCAAGAGGAATCTTATCGACCTCTGGAGTTGAATACCCATCTGTTAACAAGATGGCAACTTTACTCTTTGCGTGAGACATCTTCAAAAGATTTACACCTTGTGCCAGTGCCTCATAGAGTGCTGTATATTTTCCGGCCATACCGACTTGCAGTTGAGAGACTATACGGGAGAGTATATGCTCATCATAGGTAAGCGGTGAAGCTATAAAAGAGTAAGCACCAAAAACAACCAATCCAATATTGTCATTTTTTCTTTTTTCTATAAAATCCCGTACTATTTTTTTGACAACATCAAAACGAGTCTCGTTAGGATCCATCCTATCAAATCCACGCTCATTCATAGAACCGGAGGCATCAAGTATCAACGCTATCTCATGTCCATGTTTTGGAGCGAGTTCATAAGGTTCATCTTTTACCGGAGACATCAAAGCTAAAATAAGCATCACAATACCCAGCCATTTTAAGAAAAAGAGAAACTTTGAGGAAGTGATGTTACTCTTCATAAATTGTGCTGCATGTGGAAAATAGATAGATGGCAGACGCATTTTACAAAGTGTCTCACAAGCCACAAAGAAAAAGATTACAAAAAGAAGCTTTGGAAATTCAAAATAGATACCATCAAACATCAATCATTCCTCTATAGAGTTCAATCACACGCAGTGTTTCACTGTCAAAAGCCTCAACACTCTTTTTATATTTATACTTCTCTAACTTTCCAACCATATCATGGTAGGTTTTTTGGTGCCTTGGTGAATCCTCTTGAAAGGTTGCTCCATATTGTGTCAACTTATATGCCGCCTCTTTCGTTTTACTAAGATCAATACTATTTAAAATCTTATAATGCTCTTTTCGTAGATTAAATCTGTTTTTTGTTCGAAAGTGTCTATATAAAAGATAGAGAACTGAAACTAAGATAATCACTCCAACAGTTACTAAACCCAAAAAGTAGTAAAAAGAGTAATCTTCAATCTCAAGGAGTGGTTTTATATCATGCAGTGGTATCTCTGCTGTTGCTATATTTTGCATCTATCTTCCCTCAAACAATCTGCGAAGTGCTACACCCGCACTCTCATGTGTGTAGAGTTTTGTAAAACGGATCTGATGTTTTCTAAAAGTTGCATAGAGTTCTCTGTCATGGAGTAAAACCCTCTGCGCATACGCCTTGACCGTTGCATCATTAAAATCACCCTCTAACACATTCCCACTCTCAGGATCAATCAAAGAGGCAAAACCCATCTTTGGTGGTTTTTCTTCTAAGAGATCTCGCACAACTACAGCTACGACTTCATGTTTCTTTGCCAAAAGTTTCAGATCTGGAATCTCAAAAAAATCGCCAATAACAATGATAAGCGACTTTCTTTTAAGTCTTTTAAAGAGCGTATCTGACAAAAATTTATAATCTGCCTTATGGTGCAGTGCTTCAAAACTAAGAACTTCAGCAACATTTTTATGAACAGCAAAGAGTTTTTTACTCGGTTTGAGATGAGACTCTAACTTATCTGTAAAGATGTATGAACTTAACAGATCACCATTTTTAATCGTTGAGAAACTGAGCATTGCCACAACCTCAGCGATAACATCCTGTTTAAATCGCTTTGAACCAAAGTGCACACTTCCATTAAGCATAGAAGCGATCACAACATTAAGCTCTCTCTCTTCACGAAATATCTTAATATAAGGCTTTTGCAATTTTGCCGTAATGTTCCAGTCAATATGTCTTATATCATCACCCGGCATATACTCACGCAACTCTATAAAGTCATACCCTTCCCCTTGAAAGATGGAAGGATTGTTTCCAACCATCTCAGAGAAGACTTGACGACGAGCACGAACAAGTATCTTTTGTAATTTACTCACAGTATCATCCTTATGGAATCGCTACCGCTTCAAGCACTTTTTGAATAATCTCATCAGTAGTAATACCTTCAGCCTCCGCTTCATAGGTAAGAACTATACGGTGTCTCATCAACTCTTTTGCGATGTAAGCGACATCAACAGGAGTTACGAAATCCTTTCCACGCATAAATGCCATCGCTTTTACCGCTTTAAACATATCAATACTGACACGAGGACTTGCTCCAAACTGTATGAAATCTTTTATATCTTCTATGCCATACTCTTGTGGATAACGCGTAGCATTAACAAGCTCTATCATATACTTCTCAACCTCCGAATCGACATGGACATTACGCACAGCCATCTTAATGCTCTCTAAGCCATCTTTATCAAGAACAGGAAGAATTGTCTCCATCTTACCACTTGAGATTCTACGAGCGATCTCTAGCTCCTCCTCTTTTGTGTTATACCCTACTACAAGTTTAAGCATAAAACGGTCAAGTTGAGCTTCTGGGAGTTGATATACACCCTCTTGTTCAACTGGGTTTTGAGTAGCCATAACAAAGAAAGGAAGATCGATTTTAAAAGTGGTATCACCAATAGTTACCTGTTTCTCCTGCATTACTTCAAGTAGAGCCGATTGTACCTTTGCAGGTGCACGGTTAATCTCATCTGCAAGCAAAAGGTTTGTAAATATAGGACCCTTTTTAATTTTAAACTGATTATTTTGCGGGTCATAGATCTCAGCCCCTAAAATATCTGATGGTAAAAGGTCCGGTGTAAACTGAGCACGTTTAAAATCCAGCCCAAGTGCTTTAGAGAGTGCATTGACCGTTGTCGTCTTTGCAAGTCCTGGAACACCCTCTATAAGAATATGACCTTCACATAAAAGAGCGATGAGAAGAGAATCTATCATCTTCTCTTGCCCAACAACTACTTTAGCAACTTCTTTTTTAACATTTTGAACTTTAGAAATCATATCTTCACTACCTTTTTATCTATATAGTGAAAGTATAATCCTTTGTAGTAAATGATTTTTAAACCTAACAAGCATAAAAAGTTCAAAAATCTACTCTAATTTATCTATATAGGGAAGTTTTCCTATTATTTGGAATTTAAAAGACTAAATTTTAGACAATTTCTCTAAATTTTATAATTTCTCTCTTTTTTTCTTGACATATCAAAACTATTTGTCTATAATTTCGACCTCTTAACAATAAGAGGCAAACGTCTTGTTAGCTCAGCTGGTAGAGCACGTCACTTTTAATGATGTGGCCGATGGTTCGAATCCATCACAGGACACCATTTTATAATAGTTTTGGCCCCGTCGTCTAGCGGTTAGGATCCATGGTTTTCATCCATGTTACAGGAGTTCGATTCTCCTCGGGGTCACCAACTTTTTCACATATTTCACAACTCACAACATCCATTCAAAATTCACTTACTACAACACCTTTTACATACTAACTTCAGAGTTATTATATTCATATTAACAATAATAAATTAAAGTGGGAATTTTTAAAAGAGAGGATGCACATGCGTAAAGCATATGCAATTATAAAAGACTAGATAGCTTCTTCGTCAGTTTCACCTGTACGGATTCTGATAATTTTTTCAATATCACTTACAAATATCTTACCATCACCGATTTTACCAGTTCTTGCAGCTTCTACAATTGTAGCAGTCACCTGTTCAACCATATCTTCTGCAACAATCATCTCCATTTTGATTTTTGGTAAGAAATCTACCACATACTCAGCACCACGATAAAGTTCACTATGACCTTTTTGACGGCCGTACCCTTTTACTTCACTCACTGTCATACCATCAATACCGATTTCAGCAAGGGCATCTTTTACATCTTCTAGTTTAAATGGTTTAATAACCGCTTCTACTCTTTTCATTATCTACTCCAAAAAGTTTAATTATTGTCTCAATTGTAACCATATTCGGTTACAAAATCAATAGACCAATCTCAAAAAGAGATTAGCTATTTATATATTTCTCACCATGAACTGATTCATCAAGTCCCATTGCTTCACTCTCTTCATCTACACGACTTCCACCAGTAAGTGCTGTTGCTATATAATAAACAACTACAGTACCTATCATCGTAAAGAGACCAATTACTACAACTGACTCAACTTGTACTAAAAATTGACCTATTCTGTCTCCAGACTCTTTAAGTGGACCATCCCATAAAAGGTCATTGTCTTTTACAGCTAAGAGACCCGTTGCAAGTGCTCCAAAAAGGCCAGCTAAGAAGTGAACACCAAAAGCATCTAAAGAGTCATCATACCCAAGTTTCTTTTTAAGAACTGTAACACCCCAAAATGCAAAGAGCGTTCCAACGATACCAACAACAAACGCACCACCAACATTAACAAAACCAGCAGCAGGAGTAATGGCAACTAAACCTGCAACTGCACCCGTAGCGATTCCTAAAAGTGTTGGTTTTTTATAAACAAACCACTCAGCCAACATCCATGTAATTGCAGCAGCAGCTGTTGCAACAGTTGTAGTAAGCAGTGCTAAACCAGCGATTGCGTTTGCACCAAATGCACTTCCGGCATTAAATCCATACCAACCAAACCATAAAAGAGCTGCACCTAATGCAGTTAAAAGAACTGTAGCAGGTTTCATTGCAGATTTTGGATACCCTGCACGTTTACCAACAAGTATTGCAAGAACAAGACCTGCAAGACCACCATTCATATGTACAACAGTACCACCGGCAAAGTCTAATGCACCAGCATCAAATAAAAGTGCACCATCTCCACCCCATACCATGTGAGCAACAGGAGCATATACAGCAAGTCCCCAAATAGCTACAAAAACTAACCAAGTAGAGAATTTGATACGTTCAATTACAGAACCAGCTGCAATCGCAACAGTAATAGCAGCAAATGTACCTTGGAATGCAACAAATACATAAGTTGGATATGTACCACTTAGATCTGTCCACTTAATACCACTTAAAAATACATTTCCAAATCCACCCACAATATGCTGTATAGCAGCAGAGTCAGATGTACCAAATGCAATTGAGTATCCTGCAACAATCCAAACTATAAATGCTACAACAAATGCACCAAATACCATAGCGTATGTATTTAAAACATTTTTACTTCTTGTCATACCTGCATAAAAAAGTGCAAGACCAGCCGGTGTCATCAGTAATACTAATGCAGTAGACATCATCATCCATGCAGTATCACCTGTATCTAATTTATCTTCAGCTAATGCTAAAGTTGGTAAAGCAAGGAGTAATGCTATTAACCATTTCTTCATGTGAATCCTTTTGTTCTATATTTTTCAAAACAGAGTATGACACAAATTTATTCATAAATTATTATTATGGTGCTTAATTTTTAATCAACTTATTTCTCCTCTTAACTCTTTAATAGATTTAAATATTTTCTTAAGTCTTTATTAGATATTATGTACAGATTTTATTTTTAATTACTAGGGTGTTTTAATGAGCAATTTGCTAAACAACGACGATATACAAACTATTAACATTGAAGAGACACTTCAAAACAGCTATCTTGACTACTCAATGAGTGTCATCGTAGGACGTGCACTACCTGATGTTAGAGATGGACTCAAACCGGTTCATAGAAGAATTCTCTATGCTATGGATAAACTCAACCTCTCGCATGGTGCAAAATATAAAAAATCTGCCCGTATAGTTGGGGATGTAATTGGTCAGTACCACCCTCACGGTGATACTGCTGTATATGATGCACTTGTTCGTATGGCACAGGACTTCTCAATGAGAATGGAACTTGTTGATGGACAAGGGAACTTTGGTTCTGTAGATGGTGACTCTGCAGCTGCAATGCGTTATACGGAAGCACGTATGACAAAGTATGCAGGTGAGTTGTTAAAAGATTTAGAGAAGAACACTGTCAATATGATTGACAACTACGATGCAACAACAAAAGAGCCAGATGTAATGCCTACACGTGTTCCAAATCTTCTCATAAATGGTTCAAGTGGTATTGCTGTTGGTATGGCAACAAATATTCCACCACACAATCCTACAGAGATTATGAATGGACTAAAAGCTCTGCTTGCAAATCCAGATATATCTTTAGTTGATCTTATGGAACACATCAAAGCACCAGACTTTCCTACAGGTGGTATCATCTTTGGGAAAAAAGGAATTATGGATGCGTATGAGACAGGACGTGGACGTATCAAAGTTCGTGCAAAGACACATATTGAACAAAAAGCAAAAAAAGAGGTCATTGTTATTGATGAACTTCCTTATCAGGTAAATAAAGCACGTCTCATTGAAAATGTTGCAAATCTTGTAAAAGATAAAATGATAGAGGGTGTCTCAGAGATTCGTGATGAATCAGACCGTGACGGTATGCGCGTGGTCATTGAACTTAAACGTGATGCAATGAGCGAGATAGTTCTGAACAACCTCTTTAAGCAGACGGCAATGCAAGTTACCTTTGGTATCATTATGCTATCTATTTTAAATCAAGAGCCAAGAATTTTTGGAATCATTGATATTTTAAAACACTTTATAAACCACCGTAAAACAATCATCATCCGTCGTACGATTTTTGATCTTGAAAAAGCAAAAGCACGTGCACACATCTTAGAAGGTCTCAAAAAAGCGATAGACATCATTGATGAAGTTATTCGTGTTATTCGTGCTTCTACAAATGAAGAAGAGGCTAAAACAAACCTTGTTACAGAGTTTGATTTTTCAGAGATTCAAGCTTCAAGCATTGTTGCTATGCGTCTTGGTCGCCTAACAGGTTTAGAGATCGAAAAGATCGAGAATGAACTTGCAGAGCTTATGAAAACTATCGCTTATCTTGAGTCAATTCTTAAAAGTGAAGAGGTTCTTCATGGTATTATCGGTGAAGAGTTTGATGAAGTTCTTGAGACATATACAACGCCAAGACGTACAGATATTGAAGATGATTATGATGACATCGACATCGAAGACTTAATTCCAAATGAGCCAATGGTTGTGACTATTACACACCGTGGTTATATCAAACGTGTACCACTAGCGAGCTATGAGAAACAAAAACGTGGTGGTAAAGGGAAAACGGCAGTTACAACGTATGAAGATGACTTTATAGAGAGCTTCTTTACATGTAACACGCACGACACACTTCTTTTTGTAACTGATCGGGGACAACTTCACTGGTTAAAAGTGTACCGTATTCCAGAGGGAAGCAGAACGGCAAAAGGCAAAGCAGTTGTTAATCTTATCAATCTTCAAGCAGATGAAAAGATTCAATCTATCATCCCGACAACAGACTTTAGCGAAGAGAAATCACTTGTCTTCTTTACGAAAAATGGTGTTGTAAAACGTACAAATCTAAGTGAATTTAGCAACATTAGAAGTAATGGTGTAAGAGCTATCGTTCTTGATGAAGATGATGAACTTATCACTGCAAAAATTGCAGACCAAGAGATCAAATACCTCTTTATCGTTACAAAACTTGCACAATGTATTAAATTTGAGATAGAAAAAACACGTGAGCAAGGTCGTTCAACTCGTGGTGTACGAGGTATTAAATTCAAACATGAAGGTGATGAAGTCGTCGATGCGAACATCATTGCAAATGATGAACAAGAGATCTTAATTGTTGCAGAAAAAGGTATTGGTAAGCGTACTGATGCCGGAGAGTATCGCCTTACAAATCGTGGTGGTTCTGGTGTTATTGCTATGAAAATGACAGCAAAAACAGGCAAAAATATCGTAGGTTGTCTTATGGTAGATGAAGCTATGGATATGATGGCTCTGACAAAAGCTGGAAAAATGATACGTGTTGATATGCAAACAATCTCAAAATCAAGTAGAAATACTTCAGGTGTCTATATAGTAAAAGGTGATGAAGTCGTCTCTATCTCACGTTGTCCTAAAAAAGAGGAAGATGAGATCGATGAAGGAACAGCAACTTTAGAGTTGGAATAGTAGTTGCTTAAAATCAACTAATAAAAAGGGAGTCTCATCTCCACATCAAGGATATTTAATGAAATACTCTTTAGTATTAGTAACACTTTTAAGTGTTGCCTCATTCGCAGCTAATAGTGATGCATCAAAACAAGTCGCTCCAGAACCTTCAACTATAACTGTAGTTTGTCCAACAGGGAGTTGTACAAAACCTTCAGAAGTGCAAAAAGTTGAAGTTATCAACCCTGTTGAAATAGCTAAAACAAAAGAAGTAGAGCCTCCTAAACCAAAACCACAAGATGATGTACTCAGTACAAAAGAGCCTCTTCTTATCAGTGTTGTAGGTCAAGGTGTAGCACCGGTTAATACATCTTCACCTGCGCAGGCTTATGCCCTAGCTAAACGTGCAGCCGTTGCTGATGCATATAGACTGATCGCTGAAAAGGTAAAAGGTGTTCGTATTGATGGGCAAGATCTCATTAAAAATATGATGGTAAAACGTTCAACTGTTCGAACATCAGTCCAAGCAATGGTAAGAAATGCAAATATCGTTGAGACAACTTTTAAAGAGGGATTATGCGAAGTAGAGATGGAAATCACTCTTTCACGCTCTCAATTTCCTCAATAATCTTTGCACTACTCTATTCATCTGCACTCTTTGCAGATGAATATATCATCTCCTATAGATACTCTGTAAAAAATGCAACACTTTACAATGAAACACTCTATGTTTCAAAAGCGATGAAAAAATGCAAAGGCACTCCCTATAACAGTCTCATTTTAGATGTAACAAAATCAGAAAACTTAAAAGAGATTCTACTAAACAACCAAGATGAATTTATAACTTTTTTATATAAAATAGGTCTACATGTAGAGCATCACGAAGAGACACTTAATGGAGTAAATGACTCATCTACCATACTCACCTTACCCTCAAAATGTTTCAAAGTCGATTTTAATGATAATTTTGTTAAAATTGCACCTTTAAAATAAGCGTACAAATAGGACTTTTTGTGAAAATTGCCATAGTCGAAGATGATATCAATATGCGTAAATCTCTTGAGATTGCTATGGGCGATTATAAAGAGTTTGAAGTAAAAACTTTCAAGAATGCAAAAGATGCGCTCAAAGCACTTGATGAGAGCTTTGATTTGATTATTACGGACATTAATATGCCGGGAATGGATGGCATTGAGTTTGTTAAAGAGTTAAATGGACGTTTTGAAGTCATCATCATGACTGGTAATGCGACGCTCTCACGTGCCATTGAGTCTTTGCAACTTGGCGTCAAAGATTTTTTACTCAAACCTTTTGATATAGATACACTTATTGCAGCAATTGAGCGTGAAGCAACTGTTCAAAAAGTTAAAAAGAGTGCTAAAAAGAGAAGTAAAAAAACAAGCCGTGACTTTTTAGGAGAATCTGAAGCACTTCAACGTGTACTCTCAATTGCTGATAAAGCAAGTAAAACAGATGCGAGTATTTTACTTCTTGGAGAGAGTGGCGTAGGTAAAGAGGTTTTTGCCTCGTATATCCACAAAAACTCCCCAAGAGCAAAAAAACCATTTATCGCTATCAATATGGCAGCACTTCCTGATAACCTTATAGAGAGTGAACTCTTTGGTTTTGAAAAAGGTGCTTTTACAGATGCGACAGAGGCAAAAGCGGGACAGTTTGAACTCGCTAATGGAGGAACCCTCTTTTTAGATGAGATAGCAGAGATGCCCTATGGTGTCCAAGCCAAACTTTTACGTGCACTGCAGGAGAAAGAGATTCGTCGTCTTGGTTCAAGCAAATCCATCAAGATAGATATTCGTGTCATTTCAGCAACAAATGCAAATCTGCACGAGAAGATAAAAGATGGTAAATTTAGAGAAGATCTCTACTATAGACTCAATACAATTCCACTAGAGATTCCACCTTTGCGTGAGCGAAAAGATGAGATTTTAACGATTGCAAATGCGATATGTGAAGAGAATTGTAAAAAATATGATTTTGAGACAAAAAGTTTCTCAAAAGAGGCAGAGAGTGAACTGCTTGAGTATAATTGGCCAGGAAATATTCGTGAGCTTATCTCAGTTGTAGAGAGAGCGGTCATTTTAAGTGAAGATCAAGAGATTCAAAAAGATGAACTCTATCTAGATACAAGAAAATAAAATTAGGAGAAAAAATTGAAAAAATATAATGTAGCCGTAGTCGGTGCAAATGGAGCTGTTGGAGAAGAGGTTTTAAGAGTTTTAGAAGAGATCGACTTTCCACTCAACAAATTAGTACCTTTAGCTTCTGCACGCAGCGCAGGAAATCAAGTAGATTTCAATGGAGAACAACTTACTATACTTGAACTTACAAATGATGTTTTTGAACAAGAAGAAGTAGAAATCGCAATATTTTCTGCAGGCGGAAGTGTAAGTGCTGAGTTTGCACCCGCTGCTGTAAAAGCGGGAGCTGTTGTCATTGACAATACTTCACACTTTAGAATGCAAGAGAATGTTCCTTTAGTAGTTCCAGAAGTAAATCCTGAAGACATCGCACTCTGGCGTGAGACTGGAATCATCGCAAATCCGAACTGTTCTACTATTCAGATGGTACAAGCACTCAAACCGCTTGATGATGCTTATGATCTTGTACGTGTTGATGTAGCAACATACCAAGCTACTAGTGGCGCTGGTAAATCTGCGATGGAAGAGTTGGTAAATCAGATGCAAGCATTCTTTGCATTTAAACTTGATGAAGCAGAAATCAAAGCTTTTAATCAACAGATAGCACTCAATGTTATTCCTCAGATTGATGTTTTTACAGAGAATGGGTACACAAAAGAGGAGATGAAAATGGTCAATGAGACAACGAAGATTCTTCATAAAGAGATAGCGCTCTCTGCAACTTGTGTTCGCGTTCCTGTTCTTCGTGGTCACTCTGAGGCATTAACATTGACATTTGATTCTGAAGTGAGTGCAAATGAGGCACGTGAGCTTTTAAGCAAAGCTCCAAATATTGTAGTAGTTGATGATCCAAGCCAAGCACTCTACCCTATGCCAAAAGATTGTGTTGATCAAAATGAGACATTTGTTGGACGTATTCGTGAAGATGTCTATGCTAACAATATGCTCCATATGTTTGTAGTTGCTGACAACTTACGTGTCGGCGCTGCAACAAATGCAGTCAGAATCGCCCAAAAATGGGTTGAGATGGAAGGATAACAAGAATGTTAGAGAGAATTTTTGAAAATAGCCTTTGGAGTACACGTTTTATGGTGCTTCTTGCGGTTATTTTTGGTCTTGTTGGTGCTATTGCACTCTTTATAGTAGCTTCTGTAGATGTTTATAATACTGCATCAATGGTTATCACAACATATATGCATCATCTTCATCCACAACATTTTCATGAGGATGTTGTCGGTGGCATTATCGGTGCAGTTGATTTATATCTTATTGGTGTTGTAATGCTTCTTTTCTCTTTTGGTCTTTATGAACTCTTTATCTCAGATATAGATGCTGCAAAAGATGATGAGGAGAGAGAGAACAAAATCTTGGCTATTCACTCACTCGACCAGCTCAAAGATAAAATCTCTAAAGTAATTGTAATGGTTTTAGTAGTTAGCTTTTTTCAAAAAGTCGGACATACAGAGTATAACGGTGCATTAGAGATGCTATACTTTGCAATTTCAATCACAGCTGTAGCCGTTGGATTGTTCTTTTTAAATAAGGTAGGAAAACATTAATGAGTAAAATATTTGTAGATGCGTGTTTTGGAAAAGAGACACCATACACTCCAGTATGGATGATGAGACAAGCGGGTCGTTACCTGCCTGAGTATATGGAAGTTCGTGCTAAAGCCGGTGACTTTTTAAACCTATGTCACAACCCTGAAATGGCTTGTGAAGTAACACTGCAACCTGTCGATATTGTCGGTGTTGACGCTGCGATTTTATTTAGCGATATCTTAGTTATCCCTGATGAGATGGGAATGGATTTATCTTTTGTCAAAGGTGAAGGTCCAAAGTTTGCTGATCCTATTAAAGATGAAGCTGATTTAGATCGCCTTATTGGTGGTGATGAAGCAGCAAGTAAATTGACATACGTTTACGACACCATCAAACTTATCAAAGAACGTCTTGCAGAAGATAAAGCACTTATCGGATTTACTGGTGCACCTTGGACTCTTGCAACCTATATGATAGAAGGTCAAGGAACAAAAACGTACAATATTTGTAAAAAGATGATGTACTCAAACCCTGAACTGCTTCATAAGATCCTTAGAAAAGTAACAGATGTTGTCAAACTCTATATGGAAAAACAAATCCAAGCAGGCATCGATGTTGTACAGATCTTTGACTCATGGGCTGCTGCTATTGAGCCTGGAAAGTATGATGAGTTCTCTTGGAAATATATGGTAGAGATTGCAGAGTACCTTAAAGAGAAGTATCCTCACGTACCTGTTATCATGTTTCCAAAAGGGATTCCTGCCTTTTTAGATAAGGTCTATGGAAACTTTGATGTATTTGGTGTCGATTGGTCAACACCTATGAGCTTTGCAAAAGAGAAACTTGGTGAGAAGTATGTTCTTCAAGGAAATATGGAGCCGTGTCGTCTTTACTCCAAAGAAGCTACTACAAAATGTGTAGAAGTTATCCAAGAGACTATGCAGGGCAAACGCCACATCTTTAACCTAGGGCACGGAATACTTCCAGATGTTCCAGTAGAAAATGCTAAGCATTTCATCAATGAGTGTCACAGAGTCAGTGGAAAAAAATAACATTATCTTTGGTCCCCTCAACTCACGCCGTTTTGGTATGAGTCTGGGAATTGACCTCTCCCCCTCTCATAAACAGTGTAATTTTGACTGCCTCTACTGCGAGCTCGCACCTGCTGCTACAGTTGATAAACAAGCTGATACAATCACAGTAGAAGCAATCATAACAGAGCTCAAAGAACATCTTGATGAGAAGATAGATGTCATCACCCTCACAGCAAACGGAGAGCCTACTCTCTACCCCTATCTTGATGAACTCATAGAAGAGATCAATAAGATAAAAGGCAATACACAAACTTTAATTTTGACAAACTCTGCAACACTCATCGATGAAAAAGTCTATAACTCACTTCTTAAGCTCAATCAGGTCAAACTATCGTTAGATGCCGTTAGTGCAGATATATTTAAGAAGATAGACAGACCTCACGCAAGTGTAAAAATAGACGAGATTGTAGAGAAGGTCAAAGCTTTTTCACAAGAGTACAAAGGGAAACTCTTTATAGAGATTCTTTTTGTCCATGGTCTTAATGATACAAAAGAGGAAGTAGCCAAACTCAATGATGTGCTCTTATCTATTAATGCAACGAGAATAGATCTTGGAACCATCGACCGACCTCCAGCTTATCCTGTTATGGGAATCAGCTATAAAGAGCTTCACGAGCTTTCACAGCTCTTTGATGCCAACTTACCTATTCATATAGCTTCACGTCAACATGCAGAAGCAAACCAACACCCATATAGTGAAGAGGAGATACTCAACACTTTAGATAAACGTCCCCTCACGCAAGAGGATATAGAGCTACTCTTTGATAATGAGAGTAAAAAAAGATTAGAAAAACTCTTGGATGAAAAAAAGGTCACTGTAAAGAAGTTAGAAAATATAGAGTTTTACATTCCTGTAAAAAATCTTCATCGAAAAAAGAAAAAATAGACATATCAATTGAAAAATTCATGTATAAGGGGTTTTCTAGTTCCCACGCTCCAGCTTGGGAACTCTTAATGCAGTTGTTATATCTATTCCCAACGGGGACGTTGAGAACTAGTTTAAATATTAATATTTTTTGACACAAAATAGGCACACTATTAAAAAAAATGTTATGAAAGTTCTGTTTTATGAAAGTTATAAAAGAAGTGGCTCCGGATACTGGATTCGAACCAGTGACCAAGTGATTAACAGTCACCTACTCTACCGCTGAGCTAATCCGGAATGTAAAAAGTGTCTTAAAAGATGGTGTCAGAGGGGGGACTTGAACCCCCGACCCCCGGCTTATGAGACCAGTGCTCTAACCAGCTGAGCTACCCTGACATCGTTTAAGAGGGTGGAATTATATACAACTTCATCTTAGAGTTTTATAAAAATACAAAAAAAATCTATATTTCTACTTTTTCTTAAAATCTTCTTTTCTTTCTATTAATAAACTTTCATAAAAAAAATAAAGAAACTTTAGTCACTAAGACTAAGAGTATTGACATTTTACTTTTTTTTCTGTACTATCACATCTGTAATTTATAAGAAATATTAGGAGGATAATTAAATGAATTTCAAACCACTAGGTGATAGAGTATTAGTAGAGAGAGTCGAAGAGACAAATACAACTGCAAGTGGGATTATCATTCCAGATAGCGCAAAAGAGAAACCTTCTCACGCAAAAGTAGTAGCAGTTGCTAGTGAAGTAAAAGATGTCAAAGTTGATGATATCGTTGTTTTTGGAAAATATTCAGGCAATGAGCTTACACTTGAAGGTAAAGATTACTTAGTGCTCAATACAGAAGATATTCTTGGCGTAATCGCATAATATAATAATTAAACATTTTTAAGGAGATAGAAATATGGCAAAAGAGATAATTTTTTCAGACAATGCAAGAAATAAACTAGCACGTGGTGTTGAAAAACTCACTGATGCAGTAAAAGTAACAATGGGACCACGTGGTCGCAATGTTTTAATCCAAAAATCTTACGGAAGTCCAGTCATTACAAAAGATGGTGTTTCAGTTGCTCGTGAAGTTGAGCTTGCGGACAAACTAGAAGATATGGGTGCACAACTTGTAAAAGAGGTGGCTTCAAATACGGCTGATGAGGCTGGTGATGGAACAACTACTGCAACAGTTTTAGCAAATGCAATCTTTAGCGAAGGTCTTAGAAACATCACTGCAGGTGCAAACCCAGTTGAAGTAAAACGTGGTATGGACAAAGCATGCGATGCAATTTTAGAAAACCTAAAAGCAGCTTCTAAAGTAGTAAAAGATAAAAACGAAATCGCTCAAGTAGCTACAATTTCAGCAAACTCTGACTCAGAGATCGGTGAGATGATCGCTGAAGCTATGGAGAAAGTTGGTCAAGATGGTGTTATCACTGTTGAAGAGGCTAAAGGGATTGTTGATGAATTAGATGTTGTTGAGGGTATGCAGTTTGACAGAGGTTACCTAAGCCCATACTTCATCACAAACACTGAGAAGATGACAGCTGAGATTGAAAACCCTTGGATTTTACTGGCTGACAGCAAGATCGCTTCACTGAAAGACCTTCTTCCAGTCTTAGAGCAAGTTCAAAAAACAAACCGCCCACTTTTAATCATCGCTGAAGATGTAGAGGGTGAAGCACTTTCTACTTTAGTAGTAAACAAACTTCGTGGTGTGCTTAACATCTCTGCAGTTAAAGCTCCAGGTTTTGGTGACAGAAGAAAAGCGATGCTACAAGATATCGCAATCCTTACAGGTGGTACAGTAATCTCTGAAGAGACTGGTCACACACTTGAAGGTACAACTATCGATATGCTAGGACAAGCTGCTCGTGTAGTAATTGACAAAGATAACACTGTTATCGTAAATGGTGCTGGAAGTAAAGAGGCTGTTGAAGCTCGTATTAAAGAGATCAGAACTCAAATGGAAGCAACAACTAGTGAGTATGACCAAGAGAAACTCCAAGAGCGTCTTGCTAAACTTGCTGGTGGTGTAGCAGTCATTAAAGTTGGTGCGGCTACTGAGACAGAGATGAAAGAGAAAAAAGACCGTGTTGATGATGCACTCTCAGCTACAAAAGCGGCTGTTGAAGAGGGAATCGTCATCGGTGGTGGTGCTGCACTTGTTCGCGCTGCTGCAAAAGTTTCACTACCTGATTTAGAGGGTGACCAAAAAATCGGTGCTGAGATCATCTTACGCGCTGTAAAAGCTCCAGTAAAACAGATCGCTGCAAATGCTGGTTATGATACTGGTGTTGTTGTAAATGCAATCGAGAATGCAGATAGTGAGACAATCGGTTTCAATGCTGCAACTGGCGAGTATGTAGATATGTTTGAAGCGGGTATCATTGATCCACTCAAAGTTGAGCGTGTAGCCCTTACAAATGCAACTTCAGTATCAAGCTTACTTCTTACAACAGAAGCAGCAATCTATGAACTTCCTAAAGAAGAAACTGCAGCACCAGATATGGGCGCTGGAATGCCTCCACAAATGGGAATGCCGGGTATGATGTGATGACGGAAAAGTAAACGCAAACTGCTTTGCGTTTACCCGTCAGGAACCACAGCAGTTGTCTGAAGAACCTGCGAGGACTTACTTTTTTAGGCGTCGCACCCAAAACCCACAAAACTTTCTTTTTCCTAAAACATAAGAAATGTTACTAAATAGACAAAATCATCTATATATATCTTTTTTTCAATAAATAAAAAAACACATAAATAGTTTATGCTATAATCAAATAAAGATTAAGAAATGAGACGAAATATGTATAATTTAGATGACATACAAAATTTAATTACGCATACACAACAGTTGACTCTTCTTTATGTAGAAGACAATTCTGAGGCAAGAGAAACTACTCTACTTCTTTTTGAAGAATTCTTTAAAAATATTATCATTGCAACCAATGGTTTAGAGGGTATAGAGCTCTTTAAAAAGAATAAGATTGATCTCATCATTACAGATATTAATATGCCAAAACTCAATGGTCTTGAGATGATTAAAGAGATTAAAAACATTGATGAAGATGTACTAATATTTGTACTCTCTGCCTATAATGAATCCGGTTATTTTATGGATAGCATAAAACTTGGTGTAGAAGGCTACCTCTTAAAACCCATTGAGACTGAGCACTTTTTAAAACATCTAAAAAAAGTCATTACTAAACTTGATCTTATAGAAGAAGCCAAAACCACTTTACATTTTCTACAAGAGTATGAAGATCTAACAAACAGCAGTGCAATTGTTTCCAAAGCAGACACTAATGGAAATATTACATTTGTTAATGATAAGTTTTGTAATATAACCGGCTATAAAAGAGAAGAAATTATAGGACAAAATCATAATTTTCTCAAGCATCCTGATGTTCCAGCTGAATTCTTTTTTGAGATTTTCGATACTATTAGCAATAAAAAAGAGATTTGGAATGGTATCTTAAAAATCATATCAAAAGATACAAAAAGTATCAATCTTGACACTACTATTAAACCCATTTTAGATGACAATGGCGAAGTCATAGAATACATATCGATGTCTAGAGATGTTACAGATATAATAAATCCTAAAAAACAGTTAAATGACACTATTAAAACATTACAAAAACCTCTTGTTATCTATATGAAAATCGAAGAGTATGATATTTTAGAAGAGCTTTTTGATACTGATACAATAGAAAAAGTTCAAGAAAAAATTGCAAAATACCTTCAAACATCTATGCAAGATATCTGCTATTTTGATAAAGTATTTCAACTTGGAAATGGAGAGTATGCCTTAGCACAAGAGGAAGATTACTGCTTTAATAATTCTCATAAAATATTTATTCATAAATTACAACTTTTTCAAAACAAAGTCAGAAATGATAAGATAGATATTGGTGCAATCGACTATGACATAAATCTACTTATCAGTATCTCTTACTCTTGTGAACAAGTACTAGAGAGTGCAATGCTTGGCATAAAGAAGCTCTTACAGAGTAAGAAAAATTTCATTATTGCAAATAACCTTGCACAAGAAAAACGGGAGATAGCGCAAGCCAATATTAAGACTATTAATATGATAAAAAAAGCGATTCAAGAGAAGAAAGTCATCTCCTATTTTCAACCTATTTTAAACAATGAAACATTAGAAATAGAGAAGTATGAATCATTAGCAAGACTTGTCAATGAAGATGGAGAGGTACTCACACCTTACTATTTTTTAGAAGTTGCAAAAAAGAGTAAATACTATCCACTCATTACAAATATAGTATTGGAACATTCTTTTAATGCACTTATCAATACAGATAAAGAGATCTCCATTAATCTCTCGGCAATAGATATAGAACAAAAAAGTACAAGAGATACTATTTTCACCCTTTTACATCAATATAAAGAGAATAGTCATAGAGTTATTTTTGAACTTTTAGAAGATGAAACTGTTAAAAATTTTGATATTTTAAAAGAATTTATTTCAGATGTTAAAAAGTTAGGAGTAAAAATTGCTATTGATGACTTTGGATCTGGATATAGTAACTTCGAGAGACTAGTTTACTTCTCTCCAGATATACTCAAAATTGATGGAGCAATTATTCGTGATATTAAAAATAATGACTATTCACGTGCAGTTGTAAAAACAATAATTGCCTTTGCTCAAGAACAAAACATTAAAACTGTAGCAGAGTACGTTGAGACTGAAGAAATTTTTAACATCCTAAAAGAGTTAGGTGTAGATTATTCTCAAGGCTACTATTTTGGTAAACCTGAAGATATAAATATAAAGAAATCATGAAAACATATAAAAAGTTAAGTAAAGATTTACAAAGGAAATTTTTACTCATTGGAATTATTCCGGTAATCATTGTCTCTGCTTTTTTGTTTGGAAAAATTTACTTTATTTTTGAAGATATTAGTATTAAAGCCCACGAACGTGTTTTAAATGATATTCATTTTTATATAAATCAATTACTCAATGATATAACCAAAGAGATCACTTTCATTCGTAAACATTCCAATGAAATAGATATTCAAGAGTATATAAAAGCAGATAATGAGATAGATACGATTACTGTCTTTGATAGAAAAAGTCAAAAAATTATTGAATTTTTTACTGATATCAATATTACAGATCAACAGAAAAAAAACTATCTTCTAAATAATCAATATGAACAATATAAAAACATACACAAAGCTGATTTTTACACAATACATAAAGGGGTCCTTAATAACAAAAAAGTCATTTCTTATATACTCCCCACAAAAAAATATATTTATATTCTTGATATAAATATATCTTTATTAAAATCTTACATCAAATATCTCAAAAAGAATATTGATTATATTATTTTAATTGTAGATAAAGATGGTAATTATATTTATAAAACTTCCAATCAACCCTACTTTCATAAAAACTTTTTTACAACAGAATACTATAAAAAAGTTGTAAAAAAGCACAACCCTTTTCAATACGTTGAATTTTTCAATAAAGAACAGGACATAGATAATTTTATGGTTTACTATACGATACCTGAGACAGGATGGACCCTTGTAAGTATTGAAGACTATGATTCTCTTGATGACAAAGTGCTAGCACTTTTACCTCTAGTATTACTATTATTACCTTTAATTATTTTAGCAATAATGATATCTGCACGAAAATTTACTACTAAAATCATTCTTCCATTAGAAATTTTAATAGAAAAGATGGAAAAACTTTCAAAAACAACAGATACAAAAAAGATGGAAGTTGAGCATGTCACCTATTCACTTTTTAAAAGGATTATAGATAGTTTCAATACTATGCAAAATAAAATTTTTCAACGTGAAAATGAGTTAAAAGACTCAAATGAACTACTCCTTAAAAAAACGCAAGAGATTAGTAATATTAACAAAAATCTTCAGCAAAAAATTCAAGAAGAGATAGAAAAAAACAGAAAAAAAGATCAACAGATGCTACAACAATCTCGTCTAGCACAAATGGGGGAGATGATGAGTATGATTGCACATCAATGGAGACAGCCGCTAGCTGCAATTAGTTCTACTAGCTCGGCTTTAGAGATAAAAGCACTTTTAAATACTATTGAACCAAAAACTGTACAAAATCTCGCTAAAAAAATCTCAGAATATTCACAACACTTAAGTACAACAATCGATGATTTTAGAGAGTTCTTTAAAGCCAACAAAGAGACCCTCGAGGTAACTTATACACAACTTATAGAATCCGTTTTAAATATTGTAGAGACATCTTTAGTAAATAAGAATATTACACTTATAAAAGATTTAAAAAGCGAAGAAGTTTTTACAACTTACCCTAATGAGATAAAACAGGTCATCCTCAACTTAATAAAAAATGCAGAAGATGTACTCCTCGAAAGAAAAGTTCAAAATCCAAAAATCATAATTATAACAGATGGTAACATTCTTAAAATTAGTGATAATGCGGGAGGAATACCTGAAGATATTTTAGATAAAATATTTGATCCCTATTTTTCAACAAAGAAAAAGAAAGATGGAACAGGACTGGGGCTTTATATGAGTAAAACTATTGTTGAAGATCACTGTAATGGTAAACTTACAGTAAATAACAATGAAGAGGGAGCTTGCTTTACAATAGTCCTATCATCAATTAATCAAGAAAAGGAAGATTATGACAAATCCATTTGAGACAGGTCAGATCAAAAATTATATTTTACTCTATGCTAGTGTTATCGTTATTATGATACTGTTTTTTATTGCTACAACACTCTTTAATAAACCTGAGAAAATCACTAAAAAAGAGTTTAATACAGAGCTTAATGCTACACAAAAAGCAAAACAGCTAACAAAAGAGACAAATAACACTCAAATTAAATCTCAATTTAAACTGCTAAAGAAAAGCTACTAATAAGATAGTTATCTCTTTAGCTAAAAAATCAGCCTCCCTCAATTCATTAAACATCATCTATATATCTGCTATAAACTTGAATTTTTTAAAGTAAATTTTTTAATCTATCTTTTTTTAATATTTATGATATAATTATAATAAATAATTAATATAAAGAATGGTTATAATGAAGTTAAATACGTTATTTATAGCTTCCCTGCTTACAGCATCAGTTGTATCTGCAGAGACAGGAAGTGAACTATTTCAAAAACATTGTGCAGTTTGCCATATGAACGCAGTAGGTGCTTATGAAACAGGAGACACCATTACAAAAGTCTATCAAGCACCATACGCAAAAGATATTGTAAAAAAATTAAAAGCTAAAACAAAAAGCAAAGCTGAATTTATCTCATTTATAAAAGATTATATCAATATGCCATCTAAAAGAAAATCTTTATATGGTAAAAGAGCTATCAAAAGCTTCGGTCTTATGCCACCACTTACAGGTGTTATGACAGATGAACAAGAGACTAAATTAGCAAACTATCTTTATGACGATCTCTTAAAAAAAGAGCAAAGAGCAGAACCTAAAAAAACTACAAATGCTTCATCAAAAAAGAAAAATGTACTTTTTGAAAAACATTGTGCAGTGTGTCATATGGATGCTGTAGGTGCTTATGAAACAGGAGATACCCTAACAAAAGTCTATCAAGCACCATACGCAAAAGATGTTGTAAAAAAATTAAAAGCTAAAACAAAAAATGAAGCTGAATTTGTTTCATATATCAAAGACTATATAAATATGCCATCCAAAAGAAAATCTTTATATGGAAAAAGAGCTATTAAAGAGTTTGGTCTTATGCCACCACTTACAGGTGTTATGACAGATGCTCAAATTACTAAACTTGCGACAGACCTATATAACAATATATATTAAAGGAGTAGAGTCTCATAAATATGAGACTCTACTCTTTTGTAACGATATAAAGCTGTTCATGTCCAAGACGCTTTAAAATATCCATCACAGAGACAAAGTCTTGAAACTTTGACTCTTTGTCACTTCTTAAAACTACTGTCTGTTTTTTTGAGATCTTCGAGAGTTCTTCTTCCAATTGAACAAGATTTACTCTCTTTTTTTCAAAGAACATCTCACCTTTTGCATTTACATAAACAGTAACCTCTTTTTTGACATCTTCTTTTGTTGTTGCTTTTGCATCAGGAAGATCAACAGGAATAACACCCTGCTTAATAAATGTTGCTGTTGTTAAGACCATAACAAGAAGAACAAGCATAATGTCAATAAAAGGAATGACATTTATCTGATCAAAACGTTTAAAGTTCTTTTTTCTACATTTAGACATTGCTTTGTTTCTCTTCTTGGGCAACATCGAATTTTGTAAGAATTCTCTCTACTTTTCTAAGAACAATCGTATATGCAACAATAGCAGGGATGGCAACAACAAGTCCGGCTGCTGTAGCTTTAAGTGCAAGGGCTAAACCTATCATAATCTTTTTAGCATCCACTGCACCCATATCACCCAGAGAGTAAAACGTTATCATAATTCCAACAACAGTACCAAGAAGCCCAATATAAGGGGCATTTGAGCCAATTGCACTGATTATACCGATATTGTCAGTCAAATCAAGTTCTAAATTATCCCTATGTTTGTAATCTTCAATACGCACACTTTTATAAAACATCATTCTCTCTATAAAGAGCCAAAGAGTAACAATACTCATAAGCCCCAATGCTCCCATTACTCCATAATCCAATATATCTTCTGCATACGTTATAAGTGAACTCGTCATTTCCATTTTTATTTCTCTCTCTTTTTAAATTTTAATTTTACTGTTGTACCCTGATTTGGAGATGAATCAAAAATAAGATCAATTCGGTTTGCATCACAAAATCGCTTCACCATATTGAGTCCTATTCCAAACCCCTGCATCTCTCTGTTTACCTGATAATAGTTGTCAAAAATTCCTAACAACTCTACTTCATCCATACCAATACCATAATCTTGTATTAAAAGCATATTGTTCTCAATAGTAATATCTATGTTTTTAGAATTTTTAGAAAATTTCACTCCATTATCTATAAGGTTATCAATAACTTTTGCAAGTCCAATTTTATCCATAAATAGTTCATACTCTGTTAACTTCATTCTAAAATTTATATATGGATAGACTTTTACCAAAAATTCTACACGATCTTTGACAAGCTCATCCAATAAAAAATGCTCTTTAACCTCTTGCTTTGTCTGCTTCTTAATTAGATAGTCCAGTTCATTATAACGCTGTTTTAGCATATCACATGCACTTTCAATCCGCTCAACACGTTTTAAAGCCTTCTCATTATCCATATTTTTTTTCAACATCTGCGTATTTGTTGTAATAGTACTGATTGGAAGATTTAACTCATGGAGTGTCTCTTTAGAGAGATTTTGAAGATTTTTCACATACTCCTGTAGAGGATCTACTGCTAGTTTAGAGATAAAGAGTGCACTTAACATAACAACAGAGAGGGAAACAATACCAAGAAGCAGATAGTTTTGAATATCCATCACATCCAAGGCATAATAGAGGAGTAGTAAAAAAGATGTCACCGTAAGAAGGTAAAAAAGAAATATATTGATACGAAGACTACGAAACAAGTTTGTACCCTATTCCCCGTATATTTTCAAATTTCAACTCGGGCAACATCTGTTTTAGACGATTTACATATACTCTGACAACACCATCACTACCACTCTCTGCACTACTCCAAAGCTCATCAAGTATAAGCTCTTTAGGTAATGTTTCATTATA
>Ga0256828_1000541_pt1 | contig 24903 bp, 19 predicted proteins | sample CV88metaG_FD_185993 | JGI IMG/M metagenome (GOLD analysis project Ga0256828, IMG submission 185993) | Hydrothermal vent microbial communities from East Pacific Rise, Pacific Ocean - CV88 | ecosystem: Environmental > Aquatic > Marine > Hydrothermal vents | place: Pacific Ocean: East Pacific Rise...
CTATATTTTTTCTGAGTTTATCTGCAGCTTTCCATAGTTGTTTTTCTATCGATTCTTCTTGTTTTTTCTTTGCCATTCTTGTAATTGTTCCAACTGTTAAAATTTATATTTATCTATTTTATCGAAACTCTTTACTGTTTAATGTTAAATCCACTTCTTCTTTTTCAACCAGCGGAATATAAACCATGCTATGGCTATATTTACACCCCATATAAGAAGGTAACCATATTTCCAGTCTAACTCAGGCATATATTTAAAGTTCATTCCATAGTTACCAACAATAAAGGTCAGTGGCAAGAAGATCAGTGAAATAGCTGCAAGACGTTGCATTGCCTGATTCATTCGGTTACTTAAAAAACCCATCAAAAGGTTTTGTAAATAACCGGTACGATCAAGATAAGACTTTGACTCATGAATAAGATAAGAGAGATGCTCTTTTAAGTCAATAAACTCATATTTTAAATTTTTTCGCGTATCTAAAGAGAAATTATTATATGTTTTATTCACCACATCATTTGTCTGTACTGAAAGTTTTGCAATACGGTTCAATGTTCTTCGTGCAAAATAGAGGTGTGTCTGGATCTCTTTCTCATCGACATCTTCAGCAAAGATCTGATCTTCTATGATCTCGAGTCTATCTTCCAAACCATCTACAATACGCATTGTATGATCCACAATAATATCAATAACCGTATAGGTAATATACTCAAGTGAATCCTCTTCATCATATCGTCTATAGAGACGAGAGACAACATTTTTAACAATAGAAGCATTCTGACTTAAAAAAATAAATTTATTTTTTGTAATAATAATTGCAACATTCTCATCATGATATAGATTTTCATCCTCTTCATCTTGTAAAAAATATTTTAAAATGATCAGTTTAAATACTTTGTTTTGTTCAAAAGTAATACTTTGATCTTCATTATGAATATCTTCTATAAAACTCTCAGGAAAATGTTGTTCTTCAAGCCATTGTGTAACAGTTGTATTATCAAGTTGTGTAAAAACAATCTGCTTTTCATCTCTTTTAAATGTAATCTCTTCCTCTTCTGGTTTATAATAGTAAAGTCTATCTGATAGTAGGTACATTACACTCCTTTAAAATTCAAACTATTTTGCAACTCACGCTTCAGATCTGCCATAAACAGTGCTGCTTCATAACCGTTTATTATTCTATGATCAACAGTTAAAGTTAAAGAAATTTTTCCATCAACTACAGCACCAACAGCTAAAATAGCTGCGTCATCACTATTTATCATGGCATCAAATCGCTCAACACCAAGCATTCCAAGATTTGAAATACCAAATGTCGATCCACGCATATCATCTTGAGTAAAATTTCGCTTTTGCAATTTTATCTTAAAAGTTTGTAATTTCTCTTCTATTTCATCTATTGATAGAGTATTTACATCTGTAATTACCGGCATATAGAGATCTTTTGCATCAGCCACAGCAAGAGAGATCGATGCATTTGGCATAACAACGAGAGCATCCTCCATCAATTTTGAACGAAATGCCTCATGCAGCATCATTACTTTTGAAACAATAAAGAGAAGCCAAACCGTTATACTCTTTTGCTTATGCTCTAACAAATACGAGGCATTAACACTTTCATAAATATGAAAAACAGGCTTTTGTGCAGATGCATTTACATTGTTAATTATCGCTTTTTGCATTGGTGTCAATGGTTTTGGCAGAGCAAGTTCATGACTTTTAATATAGCTCTCAAGCTCCTGTTCATCTATTTTATGATCAAGATCAAAACTGTTCATATCTATATGATACGCTTTGAGCAGTTTTAAAGCTTTTGGTGTAAAGTAGCGCTCTTGCATATATCGATCAAGATCCGCACTATGTAGTGTAGTTTGCCCTAAATGTTGCATAACCGTAGCAGTATCTACCCCATACAGAGCTGCTTTTGCCCGTGCTTTTGGTGATGCACCCTTACTCTTTTTTATACTACTTTGTTTTGTAACTTTTTTCTCTTTTGATACTTTTTCATCTATATGAAATATATCTTCAACAACATTGTTATGCTCTTTTGGCTCTACTTTTTTTTGTTGTATTGGAGGTGCTTCTTTTGTATCTTTTGTATCTTTTGTATCGGTTGCTATTTTTGCAATAACAGTACCGACTTTAACACTTTGATCCTCTTTGACAAGGAGTTCAGAAACAGTACCCTCTTGAAAACTCTGCACCTCCATAATGGCTTTGTCACTCTCTACCTCAGCGATTACATCTCCACTTTTAACACGCTCACCAACTTTTACTTTCCAACTTACAAGCTTTCCCTCATCCATTGAGTCAGAGAGTTGTGGCATTACAACTTCATACATCGTTTTTTCTCCCCCACGCTACTACATCCTGCGCTATACTTTGTGGTGTAGGAATGCCTGCTAACTCCAAGTTGCGGTTATAAGGTACCGGTGTATCTGCTCCGGCTAAACGCAGTGGTGGAGCATCAAGAGCATAAAAGATCTCTTCTGCTGCCCATGAGACGATCTGTGTACCATATCCACCCGTTTTATGATCCTCTTCAACCATCACCAAACGCGAAGTTTTCTCTATGGAGCTTTTGAGTGTTTCATAATCTATGGGGTTTAAAGAGCATAGATCGATCACTTCACAAGAGCATCCAAGCTCTTTTTCTATTGCAGGCACTGCTTCCATAACATCATCAACCATCTTCAAATAACTTACTATTGTAATATCACTTCCCTCTTTTACTATACGTGCTTTAAAAGGATCAAGATCTTGCTCAAAATCGACTTCACCTTTTTTATTGTAAAGCAGTTCATGCTCTATAAAGACAAAAGGATCATCAGAGAGTATGGCGTGTTTGAGTGCATGGTAGGCATAATTAACATCATTGACACTGAGCACTTTTAAACCGGGAACACTACAGAGCATCTGCTCATAACTCTCACTGTGCTGTGCTGCGAGTTGACGACTTACCCCTTGAGGAAAACGTACAACCATCGGCAGTGTTATCTTCCCATTACTCATATAACGCAGTTTTGCCATATGATTGATGATCTGATCAAATGCCAAAAGTGCAAAATTTCCTGTCATGATCTCAGCCACAGGACGAAGACCTCCTATTGCCATACCAACAGCATTACCGACAATACTCAACTCTGCAATGGGTGTATCGATAACTCTTTTTTCTCCATACTTCTCAACCAAACCCTCTGTTACACGAAAACTACCGCCATACAGACCTACATCTTCACCAAGTGTTACTACAGTGCTGTCTGCCGCCATTACTTCATCAAGTGCACGGTTCAATGCTTCTCTATACAACATTTTACACCTCCTCTACAAAAACATGCTCAAAAAGTGCATCCAAACTCGGCTCAGCAGCAGCCTCAGCATACGCCACAGCATCATCTACGGTTTTTTGTGCTTTTTTCTCTAAACTCTCGATCTCAGATTCACTGCACATCCACTTCTCACGCAGACGTTTTTTACAATTTTCAAGAGAATCTTTTGCCTTACAGTGTGCCATCTCCTGAGCAGATCGGTAACTGTTTGCATCACTGACAGAGTGACCCTCATAACGACAGGTAAATGCCTCTACAAACAGAGGTCCATGTCCATCTTCTATCATTTTTCTAGCCTTGCTTATGGTCTCATAGACAGCCTCTGCATCTGTGCCATCAACACTCATCGTAAGCATATATGGCTCTGCTTTTTTTGCCTGTTCTCTAAAAGGTGCAGTGCGTTGTATATTTGTACCGATGGCATACTCATTATTTTCACATAAAAAGAGCAGTGGCAGTTTTTGTGTGGCTGCATTGTTGAGAGATTCAAAAAAAGCACCTCCATTACTTGCACCGTCACCAAAGATGACCATCACACCATCTTCACTCCCTTGATATTTTCGTGCATATGCACACCCAACAGCATTGGGAATATGTCCACCGACAATAGCATCACCGCCATAAAAAAAGCGTGAGGGCTCAAAAAGGTGCATACTACCGCCTTTTCCACCACTTACACCCGCTTCTTTCCCAAAAAGCTCAGCCATAACAGTACGAGGCTCAATCCCGCGTGCTATTGCCATAACGTGTTCACGGTACGTTGCAAAAACATCCCCTTTTGAAAAAGCTTTCATAGCTGCTACACTCAAAGCCTCCTGCCCAATATCAAGATGCAAAAAACCTGAAATATTACCTTTCATATAGTTCTCTTTTGCCGCATACTCAAACTTGCGTCCAAGCACCATCAAATAGTAGATCTCTTCTGCTAATAATTTATTCATAATTTTTTACCTTTTTTATAAATTTTCTATTCTCTAAAATATTTAACTCTGCTTCAAGCTTAGAACTAAAAGCCTCCCTTTTTACTTTAAGATCTTGTAAAAATTTAATACGACGTTCTAAAAAATAGAAATAGAGAAGACCACTGATTGCAGCGGCATACAAACACCACAAAGACGTAAAGCCATAAGGGCGCAATAAAAATATAATGGTTAAGCCTATAAGATTTAAAACTCCAAAAAGTGCAATTGATATACTGCTACTTAACATTAGAGATCCACAGGTTGTTACAATATAAATAATAGCATCATAGTAGTTTTGCGTCCACGGATTTTTATAATAGAGTGTATTATTGACAACCGTTACAGAACTTGGAACTGTTGAGAGTCCATACATCGTATAAGCGGCCAAAACAACTCCTAAAAGAGTTAAAAAGCCTAAAAGCTTCTTTCTCCACATCTTTTTTTCAATGAGCCAAACTGCCAAAGGAACTAAAAACGGTAAAACACCCTGCGCATAATAGATGAAGATCCCTGAAGCAAGTTCAAGTGCTCTAGGTTCTATAAATCCACCAACACCGAGCCAGACAAACCCTTCTGTAAACTGATGCAATGCAAATAGGAGTGGTAAGAGTGCAAACAAAACCTCATTTGGAGTACTCACCTTACGAAGTGTTAAAATTCCCACTAAACCAATAGCACCAGAGAGCGTAAAATTAAGTACTGCAAAATAGATATCCATACTTTTCCCCTATAAAATATTTCCATAAAAGAACCCTGCCACTATTGTCGTAACACCCAAAAGTGCAATAGCTATAGCCGATTTATAGCTATTTTTAATACCCCCAAACCAAAGTGCATAGATAGCTTTTAAAAGATTGTTACTTCCTGCAGCTATCATTATAGCTGTTACTATCTGAATATTTGTCACACTAAACTTTCCGGTAAGAATAGAGAGAACAAAAGGATCAATATCCGTAAAACCGACAACAAAAGAGAGTATTTCAAGCCCTGCTTTTCCATAGTATTGTGTTACATACTGTGTAAGGATCATCATAGCAACAAACAAAACAGCAAAAATAAATGCTGTTTTTAACTCCAAAGGATTTCGATCAACAATATCAGGATGCTCTTTTTTCTTATCTTGATTTTTTAAATAAAAAGCAGAAATTATAAAACCAAGAAAAGAGAGTGTTACAAAAGGGAGAATTAAAGCCTTTCCTATTGCTAAGTTGAAAAGAAGTGCCACGACAATAAGGCGCAGATACATTACAGATGTTGCCGAGATTATAGCAGCATCAATAACATTCAAACCACCAAGCTGTTTTGCTTTTCTTGCTAAAACAACTGTTGTTGCCGTAGAGGAGTATGAACCACCAAAAATACCTGTTAAGAAGTATCCTTTTGCAGGAAAAAAGTATTTTTGTAAAAGATAACCACCATAACTAATGCCCGAGATCACAACAACAGCGAGCCAGATCTTAAAAGGAGAGAGAGGAATATAGGGTATAGTTTTACTATCGGGTAAAAGAGGTAAAATAACAGCAGAGAGTAGAACCATCTTTCCAAGCGTTTCAAACTCACTAATATTTATCTCTTTAGCATACTTATCAACACCCTCACTTGAGTTTAATACAAAAACAATAGTTACATATAAAAGTGCACTCATCCAAAGCGGTTCTATTTGGATCAATGCACCAAAAGCATAGACTAGAAGCATCACAATAAAGAGCAATATACTGCGTCTTCCCTCTAAAAGATTTCGATAATATAAAAGAGCGTATAACAGTGTAAGTGCACAAAATCCCCCCATATATAAAATCATCTTGTGAGGATCGATTAAAAAGAGAATAAAACCTAAAACAGCAATAAAGCTATAGGTACGAACATCCCCAAAAAAGTAATTTTTCACACTTGTTTTACTGCGCTGGTTTTGATAAGACTTCACTTCAAGACCAATTAAAAAGCCAAAAGCAATAACTACTAAAAAATGGACTAATTCAGGGTTAAAACTCATGCGTTTTCAAGCTCCTCGTCAAAAAGAGGTCTACCTTTATCTTTATGCCAAGAGAGAATATATTCCCACGCTTCAAGTGCATTATCTGCAAAATAAAAAATATCCATATCCTCAGGTGCAATAACCCCTTCATCTTTTAAAAATGCAAAATCAATCGCCTTTTCCCAATAACTCTTTCCAACTAAAACAACAGGAATTTCATCTGTTTTATGTGTTTGAATCAGTGTCAATGTCTCAAAAAGCTCATCAAATGTTCCAAAACCTCCCGGATAGACAACAAGAGCCTTGGCTCTATTTAAAAAGTGGAGTTTTCTAATTGCAAAATAGTGAAACAAAAAACAGAGATCCGGTGTGATATAAGGATTTGGGAACTGTTCATGCGGTAATTTAATATTGAGTCCTATACTCTTTGCCCCAACATCAAAGGAACCTCGATTTGCAGCCTCCATAATCCCAGGTCCACCACCTGTCATCAGTGTTACCCGACAATCTTCTGCTGTTTTTCCACTTTTACCGACAAGAGAACCAAATCTTCTTGCATCTTCATAATAGATACTCTTTCCAACCATACGCTCTGCTATATAGAGTTCACGTAATAAATTTCTATTTTCCGGATCTTTTTGGAGCATATTTTCTATTGAACGCAAACGTTTCAACGCAGTTTTACGCTCAACAATACGAGCACTTCCAAAAACTACTATCGTATGTTCAATACCATACTTTTTCATTTTCAGTTCAGCTTTAAGATAGTCAAGTTCCAGACGGACACCCCTGGCTTCATAAGATCCTAAAAAATCAGTATCTTTTTCAGCCATTGTATAAGTAGGACTTTTCATAATGGTCTCTATCAGTTTTCTAGCCTTTGGATCTTCTTCTAAAAGCTTTGGATGTTCCCAAGGAAGTGTTGGTTCTTTTTTTCTCATAATGCCGCTTCTCCATATCTTTTTTTATAATATTTAATGACACCCATTTTAACAAAATCGTTAAAGATAAACCAAGCTGTTACATATCCCCATAAAAAGAGTGCCCATTGCCAGTTAATAGGTGTCATCAGATTAAAACTGTAAAGCCCTATAGCAGTTCCTGCAAGTGCAGTCACTAATGATGCAGTTACAAGTGGCCATGAAGGGTATGGTTTTTTAAAGAACCAATCGGCAATACGCGTATTAAAAATTGTATAGTGCCCTGCAATAATAAGTTTGACAAAAAAGAGTGTCTGCACAAAACCAAGAAATGATTTATCATCATGCATATTTACCCATGAAGGTACTTCAGGCAGATAGATTGCCGTATCGGGATGTGATTTTAAATAGACCATTGTAATATAAAAGATTGTAAACGAACTGAGAACTCCTGCGACACCTAACCATGTTGAGAGTACAAAAATAGGTTTCATATCCCATCTTACGGGCTTTTTCTCTACTTTTGTATTGTCATAGGCGATAGTCATAATAGGAATATCATTTAAGAGTGCCAAGAGAATAATCATAATCGCTGTAATGGGATAAAAATCAAACACAACAATAGAGAGTGTCATAAATATCAAAATTCTAACTGTTTCGGCAATACGATAGACCACATAACTTTTCATTCGCTCAAATACAATACGAGCCTGCTCAATAGCATCAACAATAACATGGAGTCCCGGAGCCATAAGTACAATATCTGCTGCGGCACGTGCTGCATCTGTTGCACCACTCACGGCTATACCACAATCGGCTTTTTTCAGTGCCGGTGCATCATTGACACCATCACCGGTCATACCAACAATATGATCTGCTTTTTGAAGTTTATCGACAATATAGTATTTATCTTCGGGAAAAACCTGTGCAAAGCCGTTTGCTTTTTCAATGATCGTAACAATCTCACTTTCATGCTGTTTGACACTTCCCGCCGGCAACTCTTGAGAGTTAAGCTCTTTTTTGACATTGGAGACAATAGATTGAACCTCTTTATTGAGCAGATCTTCATCAATATTATCCTGCATTGTTTTTAAAATAGAACGTGAAAGTATCTCTGCCAAGAAGACATACTCTTTTGTATTTTCACCTTTAAGCTCTTTAATATCTTCAATATCCTGCCCGATATTTAAGATACCAGCAATATATTTTGCAACAGAGATATTATCCCCTGTCACCATTTTAACGGCAACACCTTTGGCATTAGCCTCTGCAATAGCCTCTTTGGAGTCTTCACGCGGTGGATCAAAAAGAGGAATAAGCCCTACAAAATGGTACTTATCATCGCTACATGCTTTATAGGCAACACCAAGTGTACGAAACCCTTTGGATGCAAAATTCTCAACAGCTTCATATGCTGCTTTTTTATCAAATTCCTCCTCGTCACACAACTCAATAATAACCTGAGGAGCACCTTTTGTATAGATCATGTCATTTTGAAAAACACCTTCTGTTTTTTTATGCACCGGATCAAAAGGAATAAATTTTTTCATTTTAATTTTTGAAAAATCTGTATTCAGTTTATGTGCATTCAAATAGTCAAAAATAGGTTTTTCAATGGGATCTTCATTCTCTTTTTTACTTGCATATGCTGCATAGAGCATCAAGGTGTCTTGTGTAAAATCTTTTACAAGATAAGGCTCAGCCAAACTCATAATATTTTGTGTTAATGTTCCTGTTTTATCAGAACACAAAATATCCATTCCCGCAGCCTCTTCAATAGCTGAAAGTTTCGTAACAATAGCCTCTTTTGTAGCAAGCACACGGGCACCGAGTGCCATAGTTACCGTTAAAACAGCAGGCATCGCAACAGGAATGGCAGAGATAGTCAAAATAAGTGCAAAGATCAAGAGATCTAAAAGTGGTTCGTGCTTTTGAACACCATGCCAAATAATAATGGCAATGAGAAAAATCGTCATAAAAATAAGAAAATCACCTACTTTGATAACCATTTTTTGGAAATGTCCACTCTCCTCTTTTTCAGCTTTTGCCACAAGTCCAACTGTTTTTCCAAAATAGGTATTAAGCCCTGTACCCGTTACACGGGCTATCATCTCACCTTGTTTAATAATAGCATTAGCATAAAGATCTTCATTTGCTTGTTTATTAACAGGTAAAGACTCCCCTGTTAATGCAGACTGATCAACTTGTAAAAAATCTCCACCGCCTAAGAGTTTACAATCCGCAGGAACAACATCACCTATCTTAATTTTAATAATATCATCGGGAACAACCTCTCTGGCATCAATACTTTTCCATTCTCCATCACGCAAAACAAGTGCTTTACGAGCCAATTTCTTTTTAAGTACAGCAATAGCATTCAGGGCTTTTGACTCCTGATAAAAATCGACAAAAGCATTTACAAGAAGCATAAACATAATGACAGAAAAGTCTTCCCATCTGTGAGCTACAGCAGACAAGGTAGCTGCAATCTCAATCATCCATGGAATGGGTCCCCAAAACTTTTTAAAAAGACGAGAGAACCATCCTTCCTCTTTTTCATTGAGTTCATTATACCCATACTCTTCAATACGCTCTTGAACCTCTTCTTCACTCAAACCAGTTAAATTGTCTATATTACTATCTTGTTTTTCCATGAGAAAGCTCCATCAGTTTATTTTATAACCTTTAATAATTATACATCTTTTGAAATAAAATTACATCTTTTGTGCAATATAATCTGCAACCTCTAAAAGTCTTTGTGAATATCCATATTCATTATCATACCACGCCATCACTTTTACCATTTTATCACCTACAACAGCAGTAGAGAGCCCATCAACAATAGATGAGTGACGATTACCTATAATATCAGAAGAGACAATTTCTTCAGTAGTGAATTCTAAAACACCTGCTAATTCATTTTGAGATGCACGTTCAAAAGTAGTATTAAGTAACTCTTTAGTTACACTTTTATTTAAGAGTGCTACAACTTCAGTAATTGCACCATCTGGAACTGGAACTCTTAGAGCCATAGCTTCCATTTTTCCCTCAAGAGCAGGAATAACTTCAACAGTTGCAATAGCAGCACCTGTTGATGTCGGAATAATATTAACAGCACTTGCACGCCCGCGTCTTCGTTTTTTAGAACGTTTATCAACCGTCACTTGCGATGATGTATAAGCATGTGTTGTTGTAATCATTGCATTTTGTACACCAAAATTCTCTTCTAAAACTTTCATAACAGGAGCTAGAGAGTTTGTAGTACAAGAAGCATTAGAGATAATATGATGCTTTTTATTATCGTATTGTGTTTCATTTACACCTTTGACGATCGTTAAATCAACATTTTTTCCAGGTGCAGAGATAAGCACTTTTTTTGCACCAGCTTCAAGATGCTGTGCCGCAAGCGTTCTCTCTACAAAGCGTCCCGTACACTCTAAAACAATATCAATATTCAGCTCTTTCCATGGCAATTCAACAGGATTATGATTTGATACTATTGTTATCTCGTGACCATCTATTATGAGCTTATTCTCTTTCGTTTCAATGTCAAAATCAGCTTTTCCGTGAACAGAATCATACTTTAAAAGATACGCTGCATCTTCAACACTTGAAGTATTTGCCGCTACTATCTCACAGTTTTTCGGCAAACTGTTAATATAATGTCGTAATACCTGATTACCAATACGCCCAAGTCCATTAATTGCTACTCTTTTTTTCATCATTTTCTCCTCTATTTCCAACTGTAAATTGCTGTATCTTCTAACAGCATCTCGATCTCTAAAAGACGGTTATATTTTGCCAAACGCTCACTTCTTGAAGCTGAACCTGTTTTGAGATGTCCACCATCCATTGCCACCGCAAAATCAGCCAAGAAGGTATCTGCTGTCTCTCCTGAACGATGTGAAATGAGATATCGCCAACCATTATCACGACACATTCTTACTGCATCCACGGTCTCTGTTACTGTTCCGATTTGATTAAGTTTAATTAGTGAAGAGTTTGCCGTATGCTCTTGTATACCACGCGAAATAAATTTTGTATTGGTTACAAAAATATCATCCCCAATAACCTCTATTTTATCCCCAAGTTCTGCTGTAAACTTTGCAAAACCCTCCCAATCTTCTTCGGCTAAAGGATCTTCCCAAAAGATAATGGGATACTTCTCTACCCACTCTTTTGCAAGTGCTATCATCTCATCACTGCTTTTTATACCTGCTCCAGACCATTTAAGATCATAACTACCTTTTTTCTCAGCACAAAAAGAGGTCGCAGCACTGTCAATACCTATCATAATATCTTCACCCGCTTTAAAACCAGCCTTTTCAATGGCCTCAATAATAAGTTCCATAGCCTCTTCGTTACTTTTAAGATCAGGTGCAAAACCACCTTCATCTCCAACAGAAGTTGCAAGACCTCGCTCCGCCAAGATCTTTTTGAGTGCATGAAAAGTCTGAGCTACATAACGCAATCCTTCACTAAAAGTCGGTGCACCTACAGGAACGGCCATAAACTCTTGAAAATCGACAGAATTATCAGCATGCTCACCACCGTTTAAAATATTCATACAAGGAACGGGAATGCGTCTTGCATCACTGCCACCAAGATATTGATAGAGTTCCAAACCACTCGACGCTGCCGCTGCTTTTGCTGCAGCCATAGAGACACCCAAAATTGCATTTGCACCCATATTTGACTTATTCTCTGTACCATCAAAAGCAATCATTGCTTGATCTATTTTTGCTTGATCTTTAGCATCCATTCCAATAAGAAGTGAAGCAAGATGATTGTTGACATTAAAAACAGCTTTTCGTACACCCTTCCCATTATAGCGTTGAAAATCTTCATCACGCAATTCAACTGCTTCATACTCTCCCGTACTTGCACCTGATGGAACAGAAGCCGACACCTTTGTACCATCTTCAAGTTCCATAAAAACGCGTACCGTCGGATTTCCGCGAGAATCCAAAATTTCTAATGCTTTGAGACTCTTAATTGTTGTTTTTGCCATAATGTTATCCTCTTTTTCTTTGCATCATACTCTTAAAAAAGAGCTGTTTTGCTAAAACACCAAAAGACTCTGTAAGTGTCGGATGTGGATGGATTGTATTCATAATATCCATAATACTCATACCGTTTGCTACAATTAAAGAGGCCTCTCCAATAAGTGATGCAGCATCTTCATTTACAATCTCTATTCCTACTATTACCTGTGTTGTAGTATCAATAATATATTTTAAATACCCTTCAACCTGCTTATCTAGCTGTGCTCTTGCATCTTGCATAAATTCATATTTGGCAACACTGTACTGCAGACCTTTTTGCTTGGCTGCTTCTTCATCCAAACCAACGACTGCAACTTGCGGATCACTAAAGAGTACCCATGAATTTTTACTGTAATTAACAGAGTGAAGTTTTGGAGCAAACATATTATGAATAACTATACCTGCTTCATAACTTGCCGTATGTGCAAATTTTGGAGCATTAATAACATCACCGCAAGCATAAATATGCGCCTGTGAAGATTGTAATTGTTCATTCACACTCACGCCATATTTATCAAAAGCAACACCTGCTTTTTCTAAATTCAATCCATCAACATTTGCAACACGTCCTGTTGCAATAAGTACTTTTTCATACAAAAGATGCTTCCTTTGTGCATCTTGAACATAATGCACACTAAACTTATCATTCTCAATTTCAAGTGATTCCAATGTAACATTGCAACTGATCTCTATACCGTTTTGTATCATTTTGTTTTGAACAAGCAGTGCTGCCTCAGAACTTAAACGTTTTAAAATACGTTCACTTCTCTCTAAAATATGTGTTTTAACACCTAATTTGTTAAACATCTGTGCCAATTCACAACTAATAGCACCTGCACCAATAAAAAGAATCTCTTTTGGAAGTGTCTCTTCAAAGAAAACATCACGATTTATCCACGCTTTTGTAATCGCAGAACCATGTAATGGTGGTAGTGAAGTTTTTGCACCCGTAGCTATCAATGCTTTTTCAAAGGTTACTGTTTTACCATTGAGCTCTATGGTATGAGCATCCACAAAAGAGGCCCTTCCCTGTTCAAATCGCAATGTAGGCAGTTTTTCCATCTGCATCAATGCACCCATTGATCGCTTTTTAACAATTTCATCTTTATCCCGAAGAACCTCTTCCCAATGAATCTGTGGATGAGAAGTATCTATATGAAATTTTTTTGAATTTACAATACTTGCATAAGAATTTGCCGCATTTTCTAAGACTTTAGAAGGAATACAGCCTTCAAAAAGGCACTCTCCACCGGGACCTTCTCGTTTATCAATTAAAAGCACTTTTTTACCAAACTGTGCAGCAGCCATTGCAGCCGGTGTTCCCGCAGGACCTGCTCCAATTACTACTAAATCATACTCTGTATCACTCATTTTCTTAGCTCCTTTACGCATCTGTAAACTCTGCAATAGCATTCTCTACAAGGATCATATACATCAAAGCAGGTCCTCCGTGCATTAACACAGCCTGCATTGCAGCTTCCAAGATCTCCTCTTTTGTTGCACCGACACCAAGTGCCCCCTTGACATGAAGAGCAATACACCATTCACACTGTGCAGAGACAGCGAGTGCAACATTAATAAGTTCTCTACTCTTATTTTCCAAAATATTTGAAGTTTCAGTTGCCATCATAAATTTATTAAAAGTCTCAATTTGATGCGGTAAATCTTTTTGTAGCTTCCCAATAAGTGTTTTAATCTCTAAAAGTTTCTCTTCATTTGTTTTCATAACAAAAACCTTATTTCAGTAGTTTCAACGCCTCTTTGAGCGTTGCATTTTGTGATGTTATTGCATAGATGGCATTTGCCATTTTCACTGCCTCTTTAAGTGCTCTTTGATGAATATTTCTACCTGTTCCATTCCCTCGTGCACCACTTGTATGTATCTGCTCATACAGCTCTGTTAAAAAAGCTTTTGCATCTACTTTAGCACCACCTTCACATAAAACTCCACTGCGTCCGGCAGCCATAGTAACCTCTTTTAATGCCTCTGGGTCAAATTTTCCTTTTTTGTTATAAGGAACTTTAAGTTTAATGAAATCCGCTCCCAATGCAGCGCCAACACCTGCTGCCCCTGCGATTAAGTGTCCATCATGTTCATCTTTTACAAAATTACCTTTTGGATAGATCCAAAGTACAGCCAATAGACCGTTTTTATGCGCTTCATGAACGATTTTAGCTGCTTGGGAAAGCATTTCATGTTCATACTCTCCACCGAGATAGAGTGTATACCCCACCCCTTTAATATCAAGTCCACTCTCATTTGCAAAATCAACAATATCACCGACACTCAGCCAACTCTTTGAATATGGATCTTTTTTTGAGTACGGAACAAGATTTGTTTTGGAGTTAAGTTTGACAAGATAGGGAATATTTTTATAATCACGACCATAGCGTGAAATCAAACCAAATTGTGTAGCAAAAACACCAATTTTTGCTTTTGAAGCAATTTTAAACATATGCTCAGGAGAGTTATCTTCTAAAGGAATATCTTTGCCATAGAAGTCATTATTGAGATGTTCAACCTTTTGATCGCCGGCAAAGAGCATCAAATGATTTGTACCATTTGTTGCACTTTTAAGATTTTTTTTATAAATCGACTCTTTGTTTTTGGGTACATCTGCAGGAATATTATATTTCATTGCATATCCTTTAAAATTTTATTTTGACATTGCTGACTCTAACTTCCCTATATCTTGAATGGTTTTTAAAACAGAGTCGGGATTGAGACTCATAGAATCTACACCGATTTTTACAAGATACTCTGCCATTTCAGGATAATCTGACGGTGCTTGACCACAGATACCACTGTGACGATTATTTCGTTTACACCCCTCAACCGCCATTTTGATCATCATTTTAACACCCTCATCACGCTCATCATAATCAAAAGCTACTACTTCACTGTCACGATCAACGCCAAGCGTTAGTTGTGTAAGATCATTACTGCCGATACTAAAACCGTCAAAGATCTCACTAAAGGCATCAATTTGAATGACATTATTTGGAATTTCGCACATTACATAGATTTTGAGTCCGTTTTCACCCTGTTTGAGACCATATTTTGCCATTGTCTCAATAACTCTTTTACCCTCATCTACACGACGGCAAAATGGAATCATTAAGGTTACATTACTAAATCCCATTGCATCACGAACACGTTTCATTGCCGCACACTCTAAAGCAAACCCCTCTTCATAGTTTGGATGTGCATAGCGTGATGCACCGCGGAAACCTATCATTGGATTATCTTCTTTAAGTTCAAAGGTTGCACCGCCAAGAAGTGTTGCATACTCATTTGATTTAAAGTCACTCATACGGACAACACACGGTTTTGGATAGACGGCAGAGGCGATAGTCGCTACACCTTCTGAGAGTGTTTTCACAAAGAAATCTTCCATACTTTCATACGCCGCTGAAAGCTCTTGTAATTGTGCTCGTGTCTCTGCATCTACACGATCGGGATGTTTGAGTGCCATTGGGTGCGCTTTGATGTACTCATTGATAATAAACTCCATACGTGCAAGCCCAATACCGTCAACAGGCAGAGAAGCAAGCGAAAAAGCAAGATCAGGATTCCCTAAATTCATCATAATCTCTGTTTTTGTTTTTGGAAGATTGCCAAGATCTGTTTTTAGCACTTCAAAATCAAGTTTCCCTTCATAAATATGTCCAACTTCACCTTCGGCACAACTCACTGTTACCTCATCGGCATCTTTAAGAACCTCTGTTGCATTATCACATCCGACTACCGCAGGAATACCAAGTTCACGGCTTAAAATTGCTGCGTGACAGGTTCGTCCACCTTTGTTGGTAATAATGGCAGATGCTATTTTCATAATAGGTTCCCAATCAGGGTTCGTAGTATCAGCTACTAAAACTTCACCGGCTTTAAACTGGTTAAGCTGGCTTACATCTTTAATATAGTGCGCTTTACCTTGACCGATTTTTGTACCAATAGCTTGACCAGTTACCAGCACTTTACCTTTTTCTTTCAGATGATATGACTCAAGAGTATTGCCTTTTTTCTGAGACTCTACAGTCTCAGGACGTGCCTGAACCATATAGAGATGCCCATCTATTCCATCTTTTGCCCACTCCATATCCATCGGTTTGTGATAGCCTGCTTTTTGTGAGTAGTGATTTTCTACTTTAATAGCATATCCGGCAAGCACCATCACATCTTCATCCGTAATACAAAAGTGACTCTGTTCTTCTGGTGTTGTAGGTATATTTTTAGTATATTCTACTGCGATATTGTCAAGGTTGATCGTATCGGTAAAGATCATCTTTTGCTCTTTTGAACCGAGTGAACGTTTAAGTACTGTTCTAAAACCTTCATTATATGTTGGTTTATGGACATAAAAAGCATCAGGGTTGATCGTACCTTGCACAACATTTTCACCAAGTCCAAGAGCTGCGTTAATAAAGACAACATCTTTAAAACCGGTTTCGGTATCAAGTGAGAACATAACACCACTTGCACCTATATCACTACGTACCATTTTCATAACAACAACAGAGAGATAAACTTTTAAGTAATCAAAACCATTATCATATTTATAGTGTATAGATCTGTCTGTAAAGTTTGAAGCAAGACATCTTTTATAGGCATCTAAAAGTTCATCTTCATTGGAAATATTTAAGTAAGTATCATTTTGTCCGGCAAAAGAGGCTTCAGGAGAGTCTTCAGCAGTGGCAGAAGAGCGAACAGCGAGTGAGAGTTCATCGCCATACTCCTCTTTAAGTTTTGCATAGGAGGTCAGTATATCTTTTTTAAGATCAGCAGGAATTTCACAATTATAGACAATATCTCTACATGCTTTACCATGTTTTTGAAGAGCATCTACATTGGTTACATCTAAACTGTCAAGCTCGGCATGAAGTTTCGCCCATGCATCATTTGCATCGAGCATATATCTGTATGCCGTTGAAGTAACAGCAAAACCATTTGGAACACGTACACCCTCTTGTGTAAGATTTTGATACATCTCACCCAAAGAGGCATTTTTTCCACCAACTTCGGCAACATCATCTATACCAATTTCATTAAACCATTTAATATTTGCCATCATGTTTCTCCCATAATTTATTTATCTACAATCATTATAACTCTCGACAGGTAAATAAAGAGTTGTCCTATATCAATTATGGGAGTCTTTTTTTAATTTAAGACCAAAAGCTTAATGCTCTTGATCAGTGCTACCTTTTTTATCGAAAATATAAGTAAACATTGGAACATAAATAAGAACAGTAAATGTCAAAAGCCCACCAATACTTACATCAGCCAAAGGACTAAGTCGTTCTAGTCCTACTGCCTCTTCAAGTGCGATCGGCAACATACCGGCTATAGTACCAAATGTTGTCATCATGATAGGACGATAACGAACACGCATCGCTTCCATTGCACTATCAAATGGTGAATCTCCTTCTTTCTTATACTCTTGATAGAAGTCAACAAATAAAACTGCATTTTTAATCACAATTCCAAAGAGGAGTAAAACACCAAGCATACTCGGCAGACACATCGGTTTATCAAAAAAGAGCATACTCCAGGCTGCACCTGTCATGGCCAAAGGCATAACCAGAATCATTAAAATAGCAAGTTTAAGTGATCTGTAAATAGCCATAAGTGTCAACACAAGTAAAATAAGTCCTAAACCCAATGCTTTGATCATTCTATGAAAACTATCTTCAATAGCAACAATACTTCCTGCTTGAACAATCTCAACATTATCAAGTTTTTTCTCTTGAATAATTTTTTTAGCAGCATCTGTTAAATGTGTAATCGCCTGTTTTGATCTATATCCATTTACATCCAGACTATACTGCATTCCATCTCGTTCAATTTTGGAATAAGTCAAATGTTTTTTAATTTTCGCCAAAGATGCAAGTGGTATCTCACCAAATTTTGTACTAATTGGCAACAGTTTCAATGTCTCTATATTTTTAGAAAATTTTCCTTTAAGATAGAGTCTTACATACTGTGCATTCATTGAGGCAAGATTTGAATTCAGTCCTATCACCTGACCTTTTAACGGTAACTGCATTGCAATTTGATAAGGTGTAAGCCCATAACTTAAAGCCTTATTTTCATCGATATCAAGTTCGACTTCCATAAAATCTTTATCCCAACTTGTAGAGAGTGAAGTTAACCCTCCTATGCTTTTCATAGCATTTTCTACTTTATGAGAATATGCTGCCATACCTTCAAGAGTTGGTGATTTTAGACGCAATACTAATGGTGCATTAATCGTTGAGACAGCTGTTGCCCCAAAATCAAAAACATCATCTCTTTTTACACCTTGCAGTTTTGCAATACGCTCACGAAGAGCCTCTTCTATCTGCCAAATAGTCTCTTTCCGTTCAAATCTATTCACCGCATTAACAGTAATAGTTGCCTCTGTCGGTAAATTTCCGGCACCCAGACTCATAACTCCCGGTTCCGTACCAAATGCAACGGAACTCATTACAAACCAAGGCTGTTCTTTCAGCCATTTTAAAACCGGTTTTAATCTTTTTTCCGCACTATCTACTGTATCATTAGCACTAAACATCACTTGCGCTTTAATAATTCCCGTATCCATTGGCGGCATAGAGTCTCGCCCTATAGTCGGCATAACATTACGCAGACTAATCATCATTAAAAACATTCCCCCACCAATTAAGATCATACGTCGTGGTATTCTTAATTTTTTACCGTTTGTGAATTTTAAGATCCCTATAAACGGTGCAATAAATTTTCCAATAGTAGCGGGATAGAACTTTCCTACAAAAAGCTCAAATTTTGTTCGTTGTGTTCCGTTTTTATAAAGCCACTCTGAGAGCAAAGGAATAAAAGTCATTGACAAAAAGTAACTTACAATCAAAGCAACGATCAAAGTCTCGACTAGCGGACGAAAGATCTTTTGTGGAAAACCACCAATAAACATCAATGGAAAAAGGATGGTAATTGTTGCTAAAGTTCCTGCAAAAACAGGTTTTACAACCTCTTTTGTACCATTTCTGATGGCAGTTTTGAGATCCTCTTTTCCCTCATTAATGTGTCGTTCTATATTTTCAAGAACAACAACTGCATCATCGGTTAGCATTCCAAGAGAGAGAATAATTGCCGTATAGACAACAATATTGAGCTCCCCTCCTGTCAACCAAATAATAGCAATAGAGGCAAAGAAAACCATCGGAATAGAGACACCAGCAGCAATAATAGCTCGAAAGTTCCCTAAAAAGAGCATAATAACGATAAGTGTAAAGATAATCGCATCACGCAGAGCCTCTAACATATTTGTATTAGACTGAATGACAAGTGTTCTTTGAGTATCGCTGATCTCAAAATTGATATTTGGATATTTAAGAGCCAGTTTTTTCATCGCTGCACGCGCTGCATTACTAACATCTAAAACACTTCCATCCGGTGCTCTTTGAATTGCCAAAGCAATAGCATCTTTACCATTACCGATGTAGCCACTTGTTCTACGTTTATATGACCACTTCACATCTGCTATATCACTCAGACGCACATTTGGCATAATTTGAAGCTGTTTTAATTTTGCGATATTATCTTTTTCACCATAAAAAGTTACCGTATAAAAATCATTATCTCCTTTAATAAAACCGATCGGAATATCACGATTGAGTGCACCTATGGCTTTTGTAATGGTCTCTAAGTTGACACCATAACGTTTGGCCTTAAAAGGATCTACTTCAATATCGATAGCACTTTGATATCCACCAAAAACTTCAACATTTCCAATGGCACTATTACTTAAAAGTGCAGGTTTTATAAAACTATCTGCTATTTTTCGTATATCGGCAAGATCGATAGATTTATTTTTAGGACTCAGCGCAATAACATCAACAGGCAGCGTAAAAGAACCTACTGTATAGACAGCAGGGTTTGCCGTTCGTGGAAGTTTTGACTTTGCAATACTTAAAGCATTGGCAACATCAACAGCAGCAGCATTAAGACTCTTTTTGTAAGAGAATGTTATCTTTACAATAGAGTAGTTCGCAACATTTACACTACTAACATCTGTCACAAGACTCAGACGGGCAACCTCTTCCTCAATAGGCTTAGAAACACTGTTTGCCGCAACTTTAGCAGTAGCGCCTGGCACACTTGTAATAACAACAACCTCAGGAGGGTTCGAGTCTGGAAAAAGGTTTTTTGGAAGCGTTACAAGTCCTACAATACCCATCATAAAAGATATAGCTATGATGGCATAGAGAACATAAGGACGCTTATAAAAGAAGTCAAACATTTTCTACTCCTTTACACGTAATGCATAACCACTTAAAAGACGTAGTAAAATATCAGGTTTAGCAAGTACAATACGTTTTCCTTGAAGCTCTTCAGAAACGACAACACCTTCTTGTGCACTCTGAACAATATGAACCTCTGTTGCTTTTGCCTTGTTACCGGTAATAATAAAGACATAACTTTTATTATTTCTGTTTAAGATAGCATTAAATGGTAAAAGTTCTGCTTTTTGATGCAGTGTTACGACATTAACTTCTACTCTGTCACCAGTTGTCAATTTTTTGTTTCCGATATAAACCTTATATTCTGCAAGTCCATGATAAGTACTTCCAAGTGCTGTCGCAGGATACTCCTTTGTACCAAAATCGACACTAACAAGAGGAAGTTCTGTCGGTACACGAACAAGTAAATAGAAACCATTTTGTGAACTAATAGCAAGCAGTGGTCTGCCCGGTGCACTTAAAGCCCCACGATTTGAAAAAGTTTTTGCAACAATTCCATTTACAGGGGAAATTATTGTGGCATATGAGAGATTATTTTTAAGTTCGATCTCTTTTTGTCGCAGTCCCACAATAGTTGCATATGCTTTTGCTATCATAGAAGCCTCTTTTTGAGACTCTTCAATAGAAGCACCATGCACTTTTAAAAGTTCTAAAGTTCTTTTATGTGTGGCTTCAAGGTTTTTTAACGAGATCGCTGCTGCTTGTTTTTGTTCTTGAATACTTTTCAATGTACTTCGAATATTTGTCGTATCTAGTTTTACGACAACTTCTCCTTTTTTAACATGTGTTCCACTATTTTTAATCATGACAATTCTTGCAGCAATACGTGAAGAGAGTTTGACATCTTTATCATTTTGGACTTCTGCAAGATAAGGAAGTGTCAATTTCACATCTTCTATTTTTGGCGTTAAAGCCTTTACAACAATTGGATATATTTTTGCTTTAGCAGCGGTAGCATTTGCGTCCCTTTTTATCTTCAGTCTCGTCACGGCTAGAAAAACCAACCCTATAACAAGAATAAGAGCTATACCTATTTTTATAAATTTACTCATTTCACCATCTCCTCAATATTATTTCCATAAATTACTGCTAATTGCATTAGCGTTTGCCATTTTGTAGCTTTCGTTTTGTATAAATTTGCTTTTTGAGCTACTACGGCATCTTCATATCGAAGATACTCCTCTGTTGAGAGTCTGCCGGTTTCATAACTTACTTTTGCAATTTTTAGAAGTTGCTCTTTATTTTTTACACTCTGTTCATAAAGCTTCAGTGAATTTTCTAAAAGCGGCAATGAATTTTCTAACATTTGTGCTTGAGAACCTAGTTCTTCTTGCAATTTTTCAAGTTCAACTTCAGAAGATTGTAGTTCTACTTTTGCAAGATCTATACTTTTATACTGATGTTTATCAAAAAGTGGAATATTTAAAACAACACCAACATCACCATATTTCTCATTAATATTTTTATTATTATTATAAGCTTTTGCTTTTGAAAAAGTATAACTGCCATGTGCATACAATGCAGGATAAAGCTTCTCTTTTTGTGATGTTACATTAATACGATCCGCACGGATCTTCTCTTCAAGTGGTTTGAGCGAACCAAAAGCCCCTTTTGTATACGTTGCAATCTCATGCATATCTACGGGTTTATTTAAGATAATACCGGTTAAACTCTCTATCGAACTTATAAGTTTTTTCTTTTGCAACTCAATATTGTTTTTAGCGATAGCAACTTCATTTAAAGAATCATTAATCTTATAGAGTGCTGATGCAGGTGAACGTCCATTGTTTACTTTGATTTTGAGAGTTTTTTGTGTAATAAGCAGAGATTTTTCTTTTCCATCAAGCGCTTTTTGCAGTGAGACAAGATAATGAAAATTTGCATTTGCTCCAACAATCAATGCCTCATTTTTTAAAATTGCAATCTGTTTTTTTGCTTTTGCACTACGCTGCATTGCCTCTGCTTTTTTTGCCGTCGTATAGATAGACTTCACAAAAAGAGGCATCGTAAATTTCCCACCGGCACGATAAATATTATTACTAAAAGGTTGCGCAACACTCTGATCTTTTACCATACTCATTAAAGTATTTGGAGGAACAGGTAGCATTCCGGTTGCTTCATTATAGTTATCATATGAAGCAAACAGTTCCACTTTAGGATAGAGTGCCGATTCTACCATCGACTTTTGCACTTCGCTCTTTTTAACAAGCATTGTATCTGCTTTTATTTGGGCATGTGCTTTCAAGGCACTAAAGAGTTGTGGAATACTCTGTGCCTCCAAAAAGAGAGGGAAGAGTGTAACCATTACTACTTTTTTCATCTATTTTACCTCCAGAGATTTTATTATAAGTTGAAATATATAGTGTGAAACTTCATCAATTGAGCAGTTACTACAGGTGTCAATGTTTCCATCTACCAAAGTGGCTTTTTCTCTTAACTCTTGTGTCGTCACCATGAGATTTAAAGTACCAACAATCATAAAATGAATAACCATGGCAATGGAGTCGTTAAAGACCCCTTTCTCTTTTCCTCTTTGTAATATATCGCTCAAGAGTAAAAATACTTTTCGCATACTCGCAAACATCATTTCAGGAAGATGTGCACCACTGTCACTCAATTCTCGCAATAGTAAAGATGGGAAATAAGGATGTTGTGCAGTATATTCTGCATATGTCTGTATAAAAATTCTTAACTCATCAACTGATGATGTTGAATTTTTACTCGCTTGTATGACCTCTTCATAGATACTATCGAAGAGACCGCTCATAACAGCACTGTAGAGTCCTAACTTATTTTTGAAATAGTAATATATCAGAGCTTTGTTATTACCACTTGCATTTGCAATATCATCGATCGTAGTAGCATCATAACCTTTTTTGGAAAAAAGTCTTCGTGCTTCAGATATGATTTTTGTTTTTGAAGCTTCAGCATCTCGTTTTTGCTTCGCCATACAACTCCTTTATATAATTAACTAATCAGTTAGTTAATTATATCAGGAGGAATGTTAATTCTATTTGAATTATAAATATTAGACTTTTGATACATCAATAGTTTCATTGACTTCAAGGCCAAATCCACTTAAACCGACAAAATCGGTTGAACGCAATGGTGTTAGCAAATTCATTTTAGAGATTCCAAACGATTTAATGATCTGTGCACCAATACCAAACTCTTTCATAGCTGCATTATCTTGATGGTTTGTTTTATTTAAAAAAAGAAGTAAACCACTATTTTGTTTTAAATACTCTATAGAGTGAATAAGATTATTATATTTTTCTTGATTTAAAAGTAGTTCACGATCAGGTATGACATTATGAACTCTTACATTTGCTATTTGGCCCGCACTATAAAAAAGTATAGCCGTATGCTCAATACCGTCATGATCTTCAAAAGTATGCTGCGTAACTTTTACACCAAAGAACTCAATCTCTTTTACATCGGTCTCTTTTACCAAACGCTCATTTGCCAAACGATACTCAACAATATCAGAGATAAAGACAGTATGCAGATCATGCTCTTTTGCAAAAATATCCAAATCATCACGACGAGCCATTTCACCATTGTCTTTAATAATTTCACAGATAACACCCGCTTCACTAAGCCCCGCTAGACGACAAAGATCTACAGAACCTTCAGTATGTCCAGTTCTTACAAGTGTACCACCCTCTTTTGCTATTAAAGGAAAAATATGCCCCGGTTTTACAAGTTCATCAGCTTTAGAGATAGGATTTGCAAGGATCTTAATAGTATCATCTCGCTCTTTTGCAGAGATACCCGTTGCAGCTGTTTTTGCATCAACTGAAACGGTAAATGCCGTCTCATACGATGAAGTGTTTGAGCTAACCATAGGATTAAGCTCTAACCTATTTGCAATTTCACCTGAAAGTGCTACACAAATAAGCCCTCGTGCATGTGTTGCCATAAAATTGACATGATCAGGTGTGGAAAATGCAGCAGCATAAACTAAATCACCTTCATTCTCTCTATCTTCATCATCAATCATAATAACCATTTTACCTTTTCGTACATCTTCTATAGCTCGTAAAACTCTCTCTGTCGGTGTCATATTCTCTCTCAATTCATAAATATTTGTTATGTGCACATTATATAAAAATCTTCATTAAAAAGAGGTCAATAAAAAAATTATAAACTTTTTACTAAAACCCTTGACATTAAAAACTTTTTTGTCTATAATTTCGCTCACAAACACAGAGAGAAAGTGTTTGAAACACCGCGGAATAGAGCAGTTCGGTAGCTCGTCGGGCTCATAACCCGAAGGTCGCTGGTTCAAATCCAGCTTCCGCAACCAATTATTAACTTCTTAATATTTAACTACACATTGGGGTATCGCCAAGCGGTAAGGCCTCGGTTTTTGGTACCGATATTCGGGGGTTCGAATCCCTCTACCCCATCCAC
>Ga0256828_1000542_pt1 | contig 24887 bp, 23 predicted proteins | sample CV88metaG_FD_185993 | JGI IMG/M metagenome (GOLD analysis project Ga0256828, IMG submission 185993) | Hydrothermal vent microbial communities from East Pacific Rise, Pacific Ocean - CV88 | ecosystem: Environmental > Aquatic > Marine > Hydrothermal vents | place: Pacific Ocean: East Pacific Rise...
AAATTTCTTGAAAGTTCAATAACTTTTACTTTATCGTCTTTTTTATATAATTCAATAGCTTTTTGCAAACTATCATCTGGACTGCCATCATCTACAAAAATAATCTCATAATTATCTGTTATTTTTTTGGCTTCCTTAGTAATCCTTCCATAAAATTCATTAATATAAGGTGAAGAATAATACAGTGTTGTTACTATAGATAATTTTATATTATCCCTTTTCATTTTAATTTCCTATTCAAATATTTATCTAGATACCATTTAACAGTTTTTTCTAAACCAGTATCAAAAGTTTCTTCTGGTTTCCATCCTAAAGTATTTTCTATCTTACTTGGGTCAATAGCATATCTTCTATCGTGTCCTGGTCTATCTTCTACTAATGTTATAAGTTCTATATAACTTTTTTTATTTTTTCTTGGGTATATTTTGTCTAAAATTTTACAAATCTTTTTTGCAATGTCAATATTTTTTTGTTCATTACGAGAACCGATATTATATATCTCTCCATTTCTTCCTTTATGAAACACCAAATCTATAGCTTTACAATGATCTAACACATAAAGCCAGTCTCTTATATTATTCCCATCTCCATAGATAGGTATAAGTTTTTCATTAATAGCGTTCCTTATAATAGTTGGAATTAATTTTTCATCATGTTGTCTTGGACCATAGTTATTTGAACAGTTAGTTATTACAGTATTTAAACCATAAGTTTTATTATAACTTCTAACAAGCATATCTGCGGATGCTTTTGATGCCGAATATGGTGAGTTTGGTTTGTATGGACTTTCTTCTGTAAAATATCCTGTTTTTCCTAAACTACCATAAACTTCATCTGTAGATATATGATGAAATCTACAGTCTTTATACTCTTTTTTATATTCAAATGGTTTATTCATCCAATATCTATAAGCAACATCTAATAATGTAAAAGTTCCTTCTATATTTGTTTTTATAAAAACAAAAGGTTCTTTAATAGAATTATCCACATGGCTTTCTGCGGCAAAATGAATTACTCCTTTTATATCATATTTTTTAAATATGTATTCCGCTAATTCTCTATTACAAATATCACCTCTTATAAATTCATATCTAGGATTATTTTCTACCTCTTTTAAATTATTTAAACTTCCCGCATAAGTCAGTTTATCTAAATTAACAATTTTGTAATTTGGATATTTATTTAAGAAATACTCTATAAAATTACTACCTATAAAACCTGCTCCTCCAGTTATTAGTATGGTTTTCATTTAATTTCCTCTATTAATTTTTCTAAATATTCTCCATATTTATTCTTTTTCAAAGATTTTGCGAATTTTAGTATTTCTTCTTTACTTATCCAACCATTTCTAAATGCTATTTCTTCTATACAACCAATTTTTAAACCTTGTCTTTCTTCTATTATCTTAACAAAGTTACTAGCTTCTAATAATGTTTCGTGTGTTCCTGTATCCAACCATGCAAAACCTCTCCCCAATAACTTTACTTTTAATCTATTTTCTTTCAAATACACCTCATTTATAGAAGTGATTTCTAACTCTCCTCTATCACTTGGTTTTACCTTTTTAGCTTTCTCTACTACATCATTAGGATAGAAGTAAAGACCTGTTATTGCAAAATTACTTTTAGGTTTTTTGGGTTTTTCCTCTACACTTACAACATTTCCTTTTTCATCAAACTCTACAACTCCATACCTTTCTGGATCTTTCACATAATATCCAAAAACTACCGCTTTATTTTCCTTTTTAACAATGTTCTTACTTTTTATCAAAAGTTGAGTTAAACCTTGTCCATAAAATATGTTATCTCCCAAAATTAAACATACATTATTTTTTCCTATAAACTTTTCTCCTATAATAAAAGCTTCTGCCAATCCATTTGGTTTTTCTTGTATCTCATAATTGATATTCATTCCCAGTTGTTTACCATTACCAAAAAGTTCTTTAAATCTATCTATATCTTTTGGTGTAGATATTATAAGTATATCTCTAATCTTTGCTAACATAAGAACAGATAAAGGATAATAAATCATTGGTTTATCATACACAGGTAAAAGTTGCTTAACAACGGCTATAGTAGATGGATATAATCTTGTTCCACTTCCACCTGCTAATATCATACCCTTTATAATCTCCATTTCCCCTCTCCATTTAATTTTATTATTTTTTAAGGGAAATTAAAAAGGGAGGTGGGTTTCGATATCGGCAACTATTTCCTCAACAGTCCGCTCTCCGTCTATTTTTATCAATTTCCCTTGTCGACTGTAAAATTGTTCGATAGTTTCCAATGGAGCCCTAAAAACTTTCATTCGGTTTTGAAAAACTTGCTCATTGTCGTCAGCTCCCCTTGCCCGTCCTAAAACCCGTTCCCGGGCAGTTTTCTCACTGACCACAACTTCTATTACCCTTTCCAATACAATTTCCGAATTTTCAGAGACCATTTTTTCGAACGCCAGCATCTGCTCTTCACTTCGAGGAAATCCATCGATTAATACAATTTGCCGGTCTGCCCGTTCAATTGCTTCCCGAATAGTCTCAATTACAATCGATAAGGGCACTAACTCTCCCCGATTTATATAATTTGCAATTTCCTCTCCCAATCGACTTCCCCGTTTTACCTCATCCCTCAACAAATCCCCAGTTGAAAAGTGAACCACCAGTTCCCGATGCCGTTGGGCTATCAATTGGGCATCGGTCGTTTTTCCACTTCCCGGAGCTCCAATAATAAAAAATACCCGTTTCATCCAATTCCTTTCTCTTTAAATAATTGTTAACCTTGCAAATTTTAAGTTTTAAATTAAGTTTAATTTTTTAATTGAATTTAAAATTCTATCCTATTTGACAAAAAGGGTTATCGGTTAAAAACCTATCCCTTTCCTATTTCCTTCCGTAAATACCCACAATTGAAACTACGCCTATGCTTTTTTCTTTTATTATTTTTTCCACATCAGCTGGTTTTCCATTTTTTGGAGGAGTAATAGCCTCTTTTTGAAGATAAAGTTTAAACAAATAACGGTGGGGTTTCCCAGGAGGAGGACAAGGACCTCCATATCCCAATTCGCCAAAATCGTTTTTTAACTCCTTTCCAATATTAAAAAAGGGATTGGTTGGGTTGCCCGCTCCCAGCGGTATTCCTTTTCTTTTTGCTGGAATATTTAAAAGTAACCAATGATACCAACCTCCCGGTTTAGGAGCATCTGGGTCCCATACCACCACCGATACAAATTTTACTTTTTTCGGAAGTTTATCCCACTGGAACATTGGAGAAATATTATCTCCTCCACAACTATAGTAGACTTGCCCTTTGGGAATTGGAGAGTTGGGTTTTATCTGGGGAGAAGTAAATGTAGTTCCCCATACCATTCCAGCTATAATTCCCATTGAAATCAGTGGTTTCATAACCCTCCTTTTTTTCTATTTTATCACAGCTCCTCTTTTGAAAAAACTTTTTTATTACAATTTTACAATTTAGATTTTAAAGGAGTGGAGATAATGAAACAACGGGTAAGTAAAATTTTTGCCGACCATTTGGGAGAAGAACCACCAATTAACCGCCCTAAAAAAAAGGAGTTTGGTCATTTTGCAGTTCCGATTTTTAAATATGCAAAGGAATTAGGAGAAAAACCGGACTCTTTCGCCCGGAAATTAGCGGAAAAGTTGGAAGGAAAAGAGGAGTTCAGCCGAATTGAAGTGGTGGGAGGTTTTATTAACCTCCGATTGAGTCCAACTCTTTTAAATCAAATGGCAGACAGGGTTTTAAAAGAAAGGGAAAATTTCGGTAGTGGAGCAGGAAAAGGGCGGGTTTTAATTGAATATCTATCGGCAAATCCAACTGGACCTCTCCACATTGGACACGGACGGGGAGCAATTTTAGGAGATAGTTTAACCCGGATTGGAAGATACTTGGGATGGGAAGTAGTTACCGAATATTATGTTAATGATGCCGGTCGGCAAATTGAACTTTTAGGTCTGTCGATTTATCTGGCAGGACGGGAATTACTGAATTTACCAGTTACCTATCCTACCGAATATTACCGTGGAGATTATATTAAAGAGGTGGCAAAAAGGGGAATAGGAGAATTGGGAGAGGAACCTTTTCGAATGGAACAGAGGGAAGGGATTCCTCTTCTGGCAGAATGGGGAAAGGAACAGATGCTTGGGGAAATTAAACGGGATATTGAATTGATGGGCTTGACCCCTTTTGACAATTGGATTAGCGAAAAAAAACTCTATTCCCATTGGGAGGAGGTTCGCCGGGAATTGGAACAAAAAGGGGCACTCTACCAAAAAGATGGAAAAATTTGGCTTAAATCCACCCAATTTGGAGACGATAAAGACCGGGTTGTGGTTCGGGAAGATGGACGTCCTACCTATTTAGCCGGAGATATTGTTTACCACTGGTATAAATTTAAACGGAAATTTGACCATTATATCAATATTTGGGGAGCAGACCACCACGGTTACATTAAACGGCTTAAATCGGCGGTTGCCTTTTTGGGATACAATCCAAATCGTTTGGAGATTCTCCTCTCCCAAATGGTAAAACTTTTAAAAGGAGGAAAACCTTATAAAATGTCGAAACGGGCTGGTAATTTTATTTTAGTCCGGGATTTAGTAGAGGATGTAGGCTCCAATCCCTTCCGATTTATTTTTTTAACCAAAAGGAGTGATACCCATTTGGAATTTGATGTAGAGGAACTTTCAAAGGAGGACCCTTCCAATCCAGCCTATTACATTAATTATGCTTATTCCCGAATCCGTTCCATTTTTAGTCGAAAGGGATTGGACTCCAGCCAACTGACGGAAATTTCTATTAAAAATTTAACTGGAGCTGAAGAGGAACTTCTCTTTTCCGCTTTTCTCCTTCCCTACATTTTGGAGGAAGCTTTTATTCACCGAGAGCCCCATCGGGTAACCAATTATCTCTACCAACTGGCGGGAGAGTTTCACGCTTTTTACAATAAAAATCGAATTTTGGGAAGTAACCGGGAGTTAATCCGACTTAAAATTGCCGGAGTGGTAGCAGAGGTTATAAAACTGGGTTTAAATCTACTGGGCATTCATCCAAAAGAACGGATGTAAAAATGATTAAAAAAAGGAAATTGGAGGCAAGAGAGAAATTGGGACAGAAAGGGAAAAAATATATTGGAGCCCACGTCAGCATAGCCGGAGGAATTGAAAAGGCAATAATCAATGCTCATAAAATTGGAGCTACCGGTTTTGCCCTTTTTACTAAAAATCAGCGACAATGGAGGAGTAAACCTCTCTCTCCTGATTCCATTAAGCGATTTAAAACCTTAATGGCAAAATATCAATTTTCTCCGGCTGGTATCCTTCCTCACGACAGTTATTTAATCAATTTGGGACATCCGGAACGGGAAAAACGGAAAAAAAGTCTGGAAAGTTTTATTGAGGAAATTTATCGGGTAAAACAACTGGGACTTTGGTATTTAAATTTCCATCCCGGGAGTCACCTTCGGCAAATTTCTCCTTCAAAAGCAATTGGTTTTATAGCCCAATCGATTAATACCGCCCTCCGGGAAAGTGAAGGGATTGTTCTGGTATTGGAAACCACCGCTGGGCAAGGGAGTAATATTGGTTCTCGATTTGAGGAGTTGGCTGAAATTATTCAGCAAGTAGAAGACCATTCCCGAATAGGAGTTTGTATAGACACTGCCCATATTTTTGCTGCTGGTTACGAACTTCGAACACGGGAGGGATTTGAAAAAACAATGGAACAGTTTCAACAAATTATCGGTTTTTCCTTTTTAAAAGGGATGCATTTAAATGACTCAAAAGCAAAATTTGGAAGTCGGGTGGACCGTCATCACTCTTTGGGAATGGGAGAAATAGGAATTGAACCCTTTAAATGGATTATGGAAGATAGTCGATTTAACAATATTCCATTAATTTTGGAAACACCTGACCCAAGTAAATGGGCTGAAGAAATAGCCCTTTTAAAAAGTTTTGTCGGGACTTGTCGGAAGGAAACCAATTTTAAAACTTCACTTCCCAATCTGCCGAGTCGACTGTCGGTTAAAATTTAGTCGGAATGGAGTTCTAAAATGTACCGATTTTTAAAAATTTACCACTCTCCAAAATTGGGAGGGACAGTCCAAATTAGCGGTGCTAAAAATTCCGCCCTTCCCCTAATGGCAGCAACCATTTTAGCCAAAAATCGGGTTGAATTGACCAACTTACCAATGGTTGCCGATATTAAAACAATGGGAAAGTTGCTCAGCCGGTTGGGAGCAGTTGTGGATTTAAAAAATGGTAAAGGAGTAATTGATACTACCTCTTTAACCGGCACTACTGCTACTTATGATATCGTAAAAACAATGAGAGCATCCATTTTAGTCTTAGGCTCCCTTTTGGGACGATTTGGAAAATGTCAAGTCAGTTTACCTGGAGGGTGTGCTATTGGAGCTCGCCCAGTTGACCTCCATTTGCGAGGATTGGAACAGATGGGAGTCTCAATCCGAATTGGAGGAGGTTATATTATTGCAGAAGGGTATCCAACTGGAGGAGAAATTTATTTTAATAAAATTACCGTAACTGGAACTGAAAATTTAATTATGGCGGCTGCAATGGGAAAAGGGCGTTCTAAACTGATTAATATTGCCCTTGAACCGGAGGTAGAGCAGTTGTTGGAAGTGTTAAAAAAAGGAGGAGTAGAGATTAGGAGATTGGGAGAAAGGGAAGTGGAAATTGAAGGAAGTTGGGGAGAGCTCCTTCCCTTGCCCACTCCAATTGAAATAATTCCCGACCGGATTGAAGGGGGAACCTATTTGGCTGCTGGAGCAATTGCCAACTCTCCGGTAAAAATAAAGGGAGTTTTACCTTCCCATATGGAGTCGATTTTGGCTAAATTCCGGGAAATGGGATTTGGAATTAGGGAAAAAGGGGATGAGGTGGAACTCCTCCCAGCCCGTCGGATTGAGCCAGTGGAGTTAATTACTGCTCCCCATCCCCAATTTCCAACCGATATGCAAGCCCAATTTATGGCAGTAGCGACCCAAGCAACTGGCATCTCCTATATTGAAGAGCGACTTTTTGAAAACCGGTTTATGCACGTTTCAGAATTAAATCGGTTGGGAGCAAAAATCTCCATTCGGGGACGGGTAGCGGTCGTAGAAGGTCCAAGCCGGTTGATAGGAGCAGATGTAATGGCAACCGACCTTCGGGCTTCCAGTTGTTTAGTTTTAGCCGGTTTAGTTGCCCGGGGAGAAACCCGAGTTCATCGAATTTACCATCTGTTCCGAGGATATGAAGATTTTGTAAACAAGTTTCAACAGTTGGGAGCAAAAATGGAATTGGATTTTGAACCTACTCCTTAATTAAATCCATTCATTAATTTCAGTTAGAGTAAATTTAAAACAATTTTTTGCCCTATTTTTCCAATTTCACTTTCCCATTTTTTTAATTTTGTTTCCAATTTTTTACGATTGGACTGACAAATCTTTTATTTTTTTACCTTAGGTCCAACTTAATCTCTCCCTTTTATCCCTTTAAGAGGGATAAAAAAAGGAGTGGGAACTATAAATAGAGGATTATAAATTGGCAGCAACCACTGCATAACTTCCAAAAAGCATCAAATGACTAATCCCTTCCAGATAGTTAGTCTCTCCATTTTCGGTAGTTTTCCAAACCAAAATGATTGTTAAAAGTAGGGCTCCCACCTGTAACGGGTTGAACACAAGAGTAAAATCGATGCCCATTCCAAATCGGGCGATAAAAACTAAGACCGGAACGGTTAACATAATTGAAACAGTACTCGCTCCCATTGCAATATTTATTACCCGTTGCATTTCATCCCGTCGAGCTGCCTTAATTGCGGTAAAAAGTTCCGGTGCAACTGTAATAAAGGCGATAAAAAGTCCCACCAATCCTTCTCCAATTCCCATCTGTTTAAAAATTTGAACCCCAGAAGCTGAAAAAAGTTCGGAGGCAATTCCGATAAATAGGAGTAAACTACCTAAAACCACCACGTTTTGCCAATCGGATAATCTATCAAAAAGGTAATTTCCCTCCTTTTCCGGTTTTGAAATGGAAGGAGGACGAATTATCCCTTTTTTATTAAATCGAAAAAAATGGGTATGGGTTCTGGTTTGAAATAAAAAAATTGCCAAATAGTATAGTAGGAGTAAAAAGCCGATAATTAAAGTGCCCGATGCTACACTTTGTCGATTAGAAGTATAATTTAAGATAGTTGGAACCAAAACCATTGCAGCCGCTACAAATAAAATTGTGGTATAACTTTCTGATGTATCCTCGTTGTGTTCCTGTTCCACTACCGACAATCCTCCTAAAAAGACTGCCAATCCCAATAGAACATTTAAATCCACTAAAACTGTGGCAATAATTCCATTTCGGACCGATTCAACCACTTCCGGATGGTAGTGAGCCTCTTTTAAAACCATTATTAAAATTACAATTTCTACTGCTACTGCCGAAAGGGTTAAAGTTAAACTACCGTAGGGTTCTTTAAACCTTTCCGATAAAATTTCAGCCACCTCTGAGACAGTTACCGCCAATGCTCCAATAGAAACCGCTCCCAAAAAAGTAGTCCAACCGGTTAAATTGAAGTGGAAAGTAACAAGTGCTCCCAGTAGAGCCGAAAAACCTACTACCAAATCCCAATAGTTTTGCCAAAAATCACTCCCACTTTCCTGTAGTTCCATTGTTTTACCTCTCTATTAAATTTTATTTCCCAAGGAAAGATTGTTGCAATTTTATCCTTTTAGCTTTCTACTTTTTTCTTTTTAATCTCTTTTGGTCCATTTGTCTTAAAATTTTCCGAGCCTTTATTTAAAAAATATCGTGGATAACCTTAAATTGCTATATCCTAATCGGGTTACAACTCTGTAAATTTTCCTCTATAACTCTTCTCTTTTTCGGAGTTCTGGAAATCGGTTACTCCATTTTTGGATTGGAATACCAGCCCGTCCTGCCAATTCTGCCAATTTATAAAGGGCAAACTCTAAATGGAAATTTTTTGAAACTGAGGGAAAAATTATCTCTCCGTCTATAGCTATTAAAAAGTTTTGATCCAACTCCTTCCTCTTTTTTCGCTGGATGATTAAATAGGAAAGTTGATTGTCCAAAACTTTCGGTATCCCTTTTTCGATTAAAACTCCAATTTGCTCCCGACTCGCCCGATTGACAAAATAGAGATAGTTTAAAACTGTTTCCCACCATTCCAACGGTACTCCCTCCGGTGTAAAAAGGGTTAAATCGTAAAAATTTACGGGAAAGGGAGAATTGCTCCATACTCCTAAATAGGTGTAGGGTAGTTGTCGACAAAACTCTTCCCAGCTATCCACTTCCCGTCCCTTTGAAAGGGAAAAATTGGCAATTATTTTTATCGGAATATCTTCCATTAAAAACCGTTCCCATTCCATTGATGTCCCTTTTGTTTTAATTGGAGAAGGATAATAACTATCCAAATTAAACCTCCTATTCCGTAATAGAGAAATTGACTACCTCCCACATATTTTACCAGTATATTGGGAATAAAAAATGTAAAAGTTGCAACTAAAAACAAAAATCGTCCAATTGGAGAAAGGGGAGCCAAAAAATAACCTTGAGTGGCATTGGAAAAACTGAACATTCCCAATAGGGAAGTTAAAAAGATAAATCCAATCTCCACTGGGTTAGAAATAAAATGGAATTGGGCTCCATCACTGCTCACCCTATCGATTAACAGTAGGTTAGTGTTAAAAAAGAACATAAAGGGTAAAATGGCAGTTCGGATATCGTAGGCAAATCCCTGTAGTCCAGTTTTTATTGGATTGGATTTGGCAATTCCACTGGCAGCATAAGCGGCAATTCCGACTGGTGGAGTATCATCAGCCAAAATTCCAAAATAGAATACAAATAGGTGGGCTCCCAACGCTGGGATTAAAAAGCCGGCATTGTGGGAAAGTTGCAAAATAATTGGTGCGGTTAGGGAGGAAACAACAATATAATTTGCAGTTGTGGGAAGTCCCATACCTAAAATTAGAGAAAAGAGGGCGGTTAAAAACAGAACAATTAAAATATTTCCGTGGGAAAGGTAATCGATTAAATCCATTAAAATCTGTCCAACTCCCGTTAGGGTTATACTCCCAACTACAATTCCCGCAATAGCAGTGGCAATTGCAATTGGAACCATATTTTTAGCTCCATTTACCATTCCTTCAAATATTTCCCGGAATCCCTTTAAAAAATCCTGTCCGGTAATTTTTCTCCTTTCGATTAAAAGGGCTTTAAAAATTGGTTGTAAAATTATAATCACCATTAAAACCCAAATTGCACTGAATGCTGCCATTTGAGCCGATTCCCTTAAAATCATTAATACAAATAGGAGGTAAAAAATTGGAATTAAAAAATGGATACCACTAACAAAAGTTTTCCAACGGGAAGGAAGTTTTTTAGGGTCCTCACCCTTTAAACCCAATTTTTTAGCCTCTAAATGGACTATATAAAACAGTCCCAAATAGCTAACAATTGCCGGAATAGCAGCTCCAATTACCACATCAGTATAACTTAATCCCAAATATTCGGCAATAATAAAGGCGGCTGCTCCCATTACCGGAGGCATTAATTGTCCATTTGTAGAAGCGGCTACCTCTACCGCTGCCGCCTTTTCCGGCGGAAAACCGGACCTTTTCATTAAAGGAATTGTAAAAACTCCAGTGGTAACGACATTGGCAGTAGAACTTCCGCTAATTACTCCGGTTAAACCACTTGCAACTACACTTGCCTTTGCCGGTCCTCCTCTGTATTTACCCAAAAAAGCGTAAGCCAATTTAATAAAATACTCCCCAGCCCCTGCCCTTTCCAACAGACTTCCAAAGAGGACAAATAAAAATACAAAACTGGCACTTACTCCCAATGGAACTCCAAAAATTCCTTCGGTTGTGAGGTAGAGTTGTTCGGTCAACTCCTCTAAATCGACTCCTTTAAAGGCGATGAGGTCGGGGAAGTAATCTCCAAATTTATCATAAATAATGAAAAAAATTGCCACTCCGCTTAACGCAAAACCGATAACCCGTCGTCCAGCTTCCAGTAAAATTAATATAAATATTATTCCTATAACTATATCCCGGAGGAGATAATCTCCTGCCCTATTGGCAATACCGGTATAATCAAAAGCTATGTAGCCCGCTCCAATTCCTCCAATTATGGCTAATAGATAGTCATAAAAGGGAACTTTTTTGGCAGAAAAAACTTTTTTAGAGAGAGGATAGAGGAGAAAGGTGAGGAGTATAGCAAAAGTTAAATGAATACTCCGGACAATTGTGGAGTTTACCGGTGTAAAACTAACATAAAGTTGGAAAATGGACCAACCAAATCCTATAAGGGTGACCAACCACCAATTGAGAGTTTTGGTTTGAAAATTGCGAAATCCTTCCAGTTGGGCAATTAATTTTGATTCATCCATCCAATTCCCTTTTTGTGAATTATACCTATTGGTAATTATTGGTGATTAGATAGAAGGGATGAGGAAAAATGGGAAAGAGTGAGGATAAATGGAGAAAAAAAGGATAAAAAACAGAAAAAAGGATTGGAACAGTTGTTAAATTAAGCCCTCCTCCTGAAAAGCTTTTTTGGCTCCCGGATGGAGTTTATCCAGTTCAAATCCTTTCAATAAATCCCTTTTGGTCAAATTTTTATAGGCGGGATGGAACTTTCTAAATTTGTCAAAATTGGTCAAAATAGTTTTTGTAATAGTATAAATCAATTTTTCTGAACTATTACTGGTAGTTACCAGAATTGCCCTGACTCCGTAGGTTTTGGTGGGATGCTTTATCCCTTTATAAATTCCGGCTGGGATTGTCCCAAAGGCGTAGTAGGGTTTTTCCTTTACCAATTTTCGGACTACTGGTAAATCAGCGAGGGAGATTAAATCGATTTGGGTAGAATTGGAAGCATCTTTAATATTGGCAGTTGGATGCCCTACTACAAAAAAGTAACCGGCAATTTTTTTATCTTTTAGAGCATTTGGACACTCTCCTGCCTTTAACTGTTCTACTTTAATATCTTTTAAGGAAATTTTAGAACAGTTTTGGAAAAGGAGCTTTACTGTTGCTTCATTGCCACTTCCCGGGTTTCCGATATTAATCACTTTCCCTTTTATATCTAAAAGGGATTTTATGCCACTATCCTTCCGGACCACAAAAGTTAGTAATTCTGGGTGAAGTGCCATTACAATCTTTAAATTTTTAATCGGCTTTCCTTTAAATTTATCCAATCCGTGGAGGGCATTGTAAACCACATCGCTCTGGGCAATGCCCAAATCGATTTGCTCTTTTTTTAATTTTCTAACGTTGATAACACTTCCACCGCTACTCTCTGCCCGACATTTAATATCTGTCTCCTTTAACAGACGGCAAATGTTTGTGCCAATTCCGTAGTAAACTCCAGTAGTTGAGCCGGTTCCAATTCTAATCATAGTTGGATTGGCTATCAATCCTACCAATGGGAGGGTTAAAAGGGCTATCTTTTTCATTTATCCGCCTTTTTTGATAAAAATCTTATCAGAAAAAGATAAAAGTTTAAATTTTAACCTGTCCAATTAAGGAGAAAAGGTGAAACAAAAACCGGTTATTTTAATTACCAACGATGATGGATACGGAACGGAAGGAATTGAAACATTAATTGGGGCATTAGAATCAATAGGAGAGGTGTGGGTAGTCGCTCCAGCTTTTCCCAAAAGTGCCTGTGGACATTCCCTAACCATTACCAGTCCCTTACGATTGATAGAGGTAAAGGAGAGACATTATAAAATAGAAGACGGAACTCCAACCGACGGGATTTTTGTAGCTTTAGCGACCCTTTTTAAAAATCGAAAACCCGATTTAGTGGTAAGTGGGATTAATAGTGGAGCAAATATGGGAGAAGACCTAACCTATTCGGGAACAGTGGGAGGAGCAATGGAGGGAGCTATCCACAACATTCCTTCAATTGCCCTTTCCCAAGTGTTGACCAGTTTTAAAGAGCCGGGACGAAAGGTAGATTGGGACAGAAGTGGACAAATTGCCCGCCAAGTAGTCCAATGGGTATTGGAAGGACAATTGCCGATTAATCACCGGACAATTTTAAATATTAATATTCCCAATGAAAAAGACCTCATCGGTTATAAAATTACCCGAGCCGGTTACCGACTCTATTTAAACGATATTGTCACCAACCGAGACCCTAGAGGTCAGGAATATTATTGGATCGGACTTCATCCATTAAATTTTAGAGAAGAGGAGGAAACCGATTTTTGGGCAATTAAAAACAGTTTTATTTCAATAACTCCTGTGCGGTTGGATATTACCGATTTTAACTTCCTGACCCGATTGAAAGAATCGGGAGTAGAGGAGAAGTTAATAAAAAATTGGAAACTTTAAAACAGTATAAATGGAAACAGATGAAAAAAGAGATTATAATTTATGGGAAAAGGGTTGTTCAATATCTGTTAACAAAACATCCTTCCCTTTTAAGGGAATTTTACATTTTGAAAGGGAAACGATTTAAAGAGTTTAAACCCTATTTAAAGGGAGTAATAGTAAAATTTATCGATAACCGAACTGCCCAAAGGATGAGCCGTGGAGGAAATCACCAAGGTTTTTTGGCAAAAATTGAATGGGATTATAATCCACCCACAATAACGGGTCGGTTTATTTTGATTTTAGATCGGGTTACCGATATGGGAAATATTGGAGCAATTACCCGGACTGCCTATTGTTTGGGAGTAGACCTGTTGATTGTAACCGGAATAAAAAAATTGAAGTGGGAAACAATAATTCGTACCAGTGCTGGAGCAGGATTGGATATGCCAATATTGGTGGAGTCCAATTTATTGGATTTAATAAATCGATTAAAGGGAAAAGGGTATCTGGTGGTTGGGGCTGAGAGAGGAGGAGAATCTAAAATTTCCGCTTCCAAAATTGCCCTTATTTTAGGCAATGAAGGGGAGGGGTTGAGCGGAAAAGTCCGGAAAAGATTGGATAAAATTTTAACAATAGAGTTAAAAAGGGAATTTGATTCGTTAAATGTATCGACCGCTGCTGCAATTTTGATAGATAGGATTGCCAATGGAAATTAACCAATCTACCGGACCGGAAAGAGGGCATCGACCGGAAAAAGTCGAAAAGGAAATAAAAATAACCAATTCCGATGAAGGGAGTCCAATCGGAGAAGGAAAAAGTTGGGAAAGGGAAAAGGAGAGAATCCCGGAAAATAAAAAAGACGAAAAAGGGAAAGGGTCAGTAGAATTGACAAGTCGGGACACCTGTCAACAGGGAGAGGATTGGAGACACTTTTTTGCTACTACTCCCTTGGAAGAGATTCACAATAAAACCAAAATTTCTATCCTTTCCCTTCAACTTTTTAAAAAAGGGGAATTTACCCAAATGAATAGGGTACGGTTTTACGGTTTTGTCCGTTTACTGAAATCCTATTATCCAGAAATAAATTTCGAAGGGCTGGTCGAAGAATATAAACGGGCTAATCCTCCCAAAGAAGAGATTCCGGTAGTAACCGAAGAATTACCTGAAACTCCGGAACCAACTCCCACCCAAATTCCCCGTTGGATTATTATGGTTGGGATTATTGGAGTTTTGGTAGGTGGCTATTTCCTTTTTACTTCCAACGGAGAAAAGGAGGAAACCTTCCAAGCTCAAAAGGAAAAAGTAAAAGTGGTCAAATTGGATTACAATATTTCCCAATACGTGCCACCTCCAACCATTTCTACCAATACCACAATCGGAAAAGAAGGCAATATTTCTGAAACAAATCAGACTGAAATAGAAGAAAAGGGAAGTGATGCCAATTCTACCGACTTAAACGGAGAACAGAATAAAAAATCCCTTTCCCTATCAACTCCTGTTCGACTTACACCAACTGGACGGGTTTGGTTGTTTATAAAAAATTTGGAGACAGGGAAGGTTTTAATCAATCGAACTGTTGGTCCATCAGAAGAGTTGGAATTAAACGGAACTAAATACTTTATTAAAACTGGTAACCACCAATTGGAAATTGTCATCAACGGGCAACGATTTGGATTGTCTAAACAGGGTGTAAACAAAATTTTGATTGAAGGCAAAAATGTGGTAATTAATGGAAAGGATTTAACCGGTATAACCGATCAATCACAGACAACCTCAGGAGAAAAAAGTCGAAAAATTATTACCGACCAATCTAATAAAGAGGAAAATTTCAATAATAAACGGGAGAATCGGAAGGGAAAATCCAGCTCCCTTAAAGAAAAAAATTGGGAAAAGAGTCGGGAGGTAAAAAACAATGGAAATTGATAATTTGGAAACTCAAATGGAATTTGAAAAGGGAGAAAGGATTTGGAAAGGAATTAATAAAAGGTTATCCCTGTTTATACTGTTTCTGTTGGTTCCATTTTTTTTAATTCCTCTCAAGGCTAAAACTGGCATCGATTATGCCCGGGATCTTTTGGGACTGACAAAATATCGAAAATATGGACGATTTGTAAAATCAATAATTTCTCCGGGCGATTCCCTTTATACTGTAGTCCAAAAATTAAAAAATAATGGGCTGTTGGAAATACTGGAACAACCGGCTACAATTTATCCAGTTTTTACTTTTGAAGACAATTCTCCGAAAAAGGATACTTTTGCCCTTTATCAAGTCTTACATCGGATTGGATATTCTTTTTATTATCCCCGTTATATTAATCGGGATTTAAATCGCTACTCCCTCCAAATGGAAATAAAAGCTATCCAACAAATAGACCCATTACGTTTTATTGAAGAAATGCACAAAAGGGGATGCCGAGTTACCGATATTAAAAAATATCAGAATTATATGTTTATAGTCAGATGCGGAGAAATTCAAATTCCCGAAGCTTATACTTTAAAACAATTGGCGGTGGGAAAAGGAGTTCAAAACCCAACCGGCACCTACTGGATTGCTGTTCCGCAAGGGGTTTTACCCACTATTAAAGTAGCAAGTCCAACCGGCAACCGATGGCATCCCTATTTGGCGTTTTACGATGGAGACCTCCATTTATTGGACCAAAAGGAAGTGCCAGTACCCCAACGGCAAGTAATTATTCAACCACCCTCTGGAACCCGATTTATAAAAATTGCCGATATGTTTACTCCTACCAATATTCGTCGCGGTTTTTTAATTGAAGCTAAATACACAATGGACAGGAAATTTAAATAGGAAGGTGAAGGAATGAATAGCTATTTTGAACGGATTGAACGATTACCCGATTATATTTTTGCAGTTATAAACGATTTAAAATTGCAAGCTCGCCGGGCGGGAGAAGATATAATTGATTTTTCAATGGGAAACCCTGATGGAGCTACTCCTAAACCGATAGTGGAAAAATTGATAGAGGCTGCCCAAAAGCCCAAAAATCATCGTTATTCGGTTAGTAAGGGAATTTATCGGTTGCGGGAAGCGATTTGTAACTGGTATGCCCGACGTTTTAATGTCTCCTTTGACCCGGAAACTGAAGCAATTGCTACTTTAGGAAGTAAAGAGGGATATGTCCATCTTGCCCAGGCAATTACAAATGTGGGAGACGGAGTAATAGTCCCGGACCCGGCTTATCCAATTCACTCTTATGCCTTTATGTTGGCAGGAGCAACTGTCCGACGGGTTCCTCTTCCCTATGATGAATTTACCTTTCAACTGGATGAGGGAGAATTTATGGAAAGGTTAAAAATTGCAGTGCGGGAGTTGGTTCCCAAACCTCGATTTTTAGTGGTAAATTTTCCCCATAATCCAACTACAATTGTGGTAACGCCTAACTTTTATCAACAAATAGTTGACTTTGCTTTAGAAGAAGGAATTTATATAATTAGTGATATTGCCTATGCCGATATTACTTTCGACGGCTATCGCACCCCTTCCATTTTTGAAGCAAAAGGGGCGAAAGAGGTAGCAGTTGAAAGTTTTACCCTTTCCAAAAGTTTCAATATGGCAGGATGGCGGGTCGGTTTTATGGTTGGAAATAGGATTTTAATCCAAGCCCTTCAAAAATATAAATCGTGGATTGATTACGGAATGTTTACTCCAATTCAAGTAGCTGCGACAGTTGCCCTCCGAGATTATTCCCATTTGGTGGAAGAAATTGTAAAGACCTATCAACGGCGACGGGATGTTTTGGTAGAGAGTTTTACTAACGCCGGTTGGGAGGTTGAAAAGAGTCGGGCGACAATGTTTATTTGGGCTAAAATTCCGGAAGAATTCCGAAGTATGGGAAGTTTAGAATTTTCAAAACGGCTTTTAACCGAAGCCCATATTGCCGTTAGTCCCGGAATTGGATTTGGTCCCTATGGAGACCAATATGTCCGAATTGCCTTAATTGAAAATGAAAAACGGATTCGGCAAGCGGCTAAAAATATTAAAAAATTTCTCAAAAGGTAGCAAATGGTTAACATTGGAATAGTGGGAGTTGGGACAGTTGGAGAGAGTGTAGTTCAGATTTTAGAGGAGAATCGGGATATAATTACCGCCCGGGCGGGAAAAGAGATAAAAATTATCAGAGGAGTAGTCCGGGATTTGGGAAAGGTCCGGAATGTCAATATTCCGCTGACCACCAATTATAAAGAGGTAACCCGTGACCCGGAGGTGGATATTGTAGTCGAATTGATGGGAGGAGTAAGTGGTGCCTATGAAGTGGTTAGGGATGCCCTTCTCCACGGCAAGAGTGTTGTAACCGCCAATAAAGCCCTTTTGGCTTATCATCGGTTTGAGTTACAACAAATAGCCCGGAATCCTTTTGAATATGAGGCGAGTGTTGGTGGTGGAATACCGATTATAAAAGCCCTCCGGGAGGGATTAAGTGCTAATCATATTTTAGAGATTAAGGGAATTATTAATGGAACTTGCAACTATATTTTAACCGAAATGGAACAAGGAGTTGATTTTGAAAAGGCGTTAAAGACCGCCCAACAAAAAGGGTATGCAGAGGCTGACCCAAAATTTGATATTAGTGGCAAGGACGCCGGTCATAAATTATTAATTTTAGCCTCTATTGCCTATAATATTGACGTAAAACCGGAAGAAATTTTAATTGAAGGAATTGAAAAGTTAACTCCCGCTGATTTCCAATTTGCCCGTCAATTTGGATATAAAATTAAACTTTTGGCAATTGCCCGACGGGTTGGAGATGAGGTAGAGTTGCGAGTGCATCCGACCTTAATTCCCTCCAATAAACTTTTAAGCCAAGTGGACGGAGTTATGAACGCTATTTCGGTGGTAGGAGATCGGGTCGGAGAAACCCTCTACTACGGAGCTGGAGCAGGTGGTAACCCGACCGCCAGTGCGGTAATTAGCGATATAATTGAAATTGCTCGAGGGACCTCTACTCCAATGTTGGGATATAAACGACCGTTGGAAATTGGCAACTTCCGGTTACGACCGATTGAAGAGATTGAGACCTCTTATTATATTCGATTGGTAGTTCGGGACAAATTGGGTATTTTGGCTCAAATCGGCGAAATTTTCAGTCGAAATTCCATTTCAATTAAAAGTTTAATCCAAACTGCCCAAGGGGAGCAAGTGGAATTGTTTCTTTCCACCCACCGATGTACAGAACGGGCAGTTCGCCACTCCCTCGCCCAACTTTCTACTACCGATTTTATCCTTCGACCTCCCTATTCAATAAGGATTGAAGAAGAGTGAAAGGGTTAAATCAAATTTCCCTCTTTTTTAATGTAGAAGAGAAAGTTTTAGAGCAGATTGCCAGGTTTTCCTTTTTAAAAAGATATAAAAAAGGGGAAGTGATTTTTTATGAAGGGGAGGAAGGAAATTATTTTTACGGAGTTTTGGAGGGAGAAATTTTGCTTTACGAAAGTAATGAAAAAGGAGAAATAATTCCTCGAATGCAGATGGAAAAAGGAGAGATTTTTGGATTAATAGCCCAGATTCAAAACCGTCCCTACTGTTTATCTGCCCTTGCCCAAACTAATTTGGTGGTAGTAGGTATAGATTATCGCCGTTTTTCCCACTACCTTTCCCTCCCTCCATTCAGTATCCGTATTATAAAAATGTTGAGTTACCAAATCTACCAACAAATGGAATTTTCCAAAATTGCCAAATACAACGCTTCCAAACGGGTTTTATTTACTTTAAAGAAATTTCCTTACAAATTTAAAAAGTTGAAGAGATATATGCTGGCAAAGGAGTTGAATATGACTCCCGAAACCCTCTCCCGTATTTTGTCCAATTTTAAGAGTAGAGGGATTGTTATGGAGGAGAACCGGGAACTGAAATTAGTGGAAAAGGGAACCCGTTTTATTGAAATTGATAAAAAGAATAAAAGGCAGTAAATTTTAGTTGATAAATTTAAAACAGAAAAATCGGTTTATAAAATATCGGTTTTAATTCCTGTCAATTTTTGGTAAAGTAGTAAAAAATAGTGGAAAAGGAGCGGGCTTATGCGGATAGAGATGCTCTACTCCAAAATTCACCGTGCCGTTGTAACCGATGCCAATTTAAATTATGTCGGTTCAATTACAATTGACCAAGAGTTAATGGAAAAGGCACGGCTTTTGGAGGGGCAGAAAGTGGATGTGGTGAATATTAACAATGGGGAGAGGTTTTCAACCTATGTAATTAAAGGAAGTCGGGGAAGTGGAGAAATTTGTTTAAATGGAGCGGCGGCTCGAAAAGTGGCAATTGGAGACCGAATAATTATTATTGCCTATGCATCAATGGAGTTAGAAGAGGCTAAAAAATATCGACCGGCAATTATATTGGTAGACGAATCTAATCGAGTAATTGGTAAAAGTTTTAACTTAAAGGAGGAGTAATGTTTGGAAATTTGGGCGATTTTGGAAAACTAATCCAACAGTTACAGGAACAATTGGAGGTAGAGCAAAATAAAACCTATACTGCCAAAGGCGGTGGTGGATTGGTGGAGGTAACGATTGATGGCAAATTGGAGGTTACAGATTTAAAAATTGATAATTCCCTTTTGGAGGATAGGGAAAGTCTGGAAATTTTATTAATGTCCACAATTAATGACGCTATTAAAATGGCAATGGAAGATAAACGCTTTTCCCTATTCAATATTTTTGGGACTCCTCCGACCGATTTATTAAAAAAATAGTTTCCCAAGGGAGGAGAAATTATGGTTTTATATGATAGTCATTTGCGAAAAAAAGTGGAATTTAAACCGATAAAAGAAGGAGAAGTCCGGATTTATGTATGTGGTCCCACAGTTTATGACGATGCCCATTTGGGACACGCCCGGAGTAGTTTGAGTTTCGACCTCTTGAGGCGGGTTTTGGAAGGGATAGGGTATCGGGTAATTTTTGTTAAAAATTTTACCGATATAGACGATAAAATTATCAATCGAGCCAATCAAATGGGCGTGCCGTGGCGACAAATTGCTGAAAAATATACTATCCGCTATTTAGAGGATATGGAAAAATTGAAAGTACGACGGGCTGATATTGAACCGAGGGCAACTGAAACCCTTTCGGAAATGTTTGAAATTATTCAAGAGCTTTTAAAAAAAGGGTTTGCCTACTCCCTTCCCAATGGAGATATTTATTTTAATACCGGTAAATTTCCCAATTATTGCCAACTTTCTGGGAGGTGTGAAGAGGAGGGAGTTGCCCGGGTGGAGCCCGTTGCCGGAAAATTGAATAGGGCGGATTTTGCCCTTTGGAAAGGGTGTAAGGGAGAAGGAGATGTCTGTTTTGAATCTCCCTTTGGACCGGGACGACCAGGATGGCATATCGAATGCTCTGCAATGATTAAAAAACATATTGCCTATACCGATTCATCCTATCAAATAGATATCCACGGCGGAGGAGTAGACCTCTTTTTTCCCCATCACGAAAACGAGGAAGCCCAAACCTACTGTGCCTTTGGTCAACATCTTGCCCGCTATTGGATTCACAATGGGTTCGTCCAAATCAACGGAGAAAAAATGTCCAAATCATTGGGCAATAGTTTTTTTATTAAAGAGGCTTTAAAACACTATCCCGGAGAAGCGGTCCGGTTTTATCTGTTATCCACCCACTATCGGGCACCTCTCAATTTTAGTGAATTGGATTTAATTGGAGCCAAAAAGAGATTGGACCGGCTTTATCGGCTTAAAAAACGGGTTTACGGAGTAAAAGGAATTAAAAATGAAGCAGTTCGTCGGTTTAAAGAGGAATTATTAACTCCTTTAAAAGACGATTTAAATATTTCAGAGGGATTAGCGGTAGTGGATAGATTTATTAAACAGGCTAATGAACAGTTAGACCGGGACGGAAAAAATCGGAGATTAAAGAGAGAAATTGTGGGAATGATTGAAGTAATTGGAGAGATTTTGGGAGTTGGAGAAGAGGACCCCTATTTCTATTTTCAATGGGGAGTTTCAGATGAAATTAGAAAAAAAGTGGAGAGGTTAATTGGAGAAAGGGCGGAGGCAAAAAGGGTTAAAAATTGGGAAAAAGCAGACCAAATCCGGGAGAAATTGGAAAAAATGGGAGTAATGATTCAAGATACTCCGACTGGGACCAGATGGGAATACCACCAGTAGATGGGAATACCATCAGTAAAGGTTTTATCCGATAAAGGTTTTATCCGGTTTTAAACTGAAAAAATGGGAGGGATAAATTGGAAAGCTTGGAGGAAATAGGATTAAAAGGGTTTTAAAGATAAAGCTGGGACTGGAAGATTGGAAAGGGAGAAGGGTTTTTAAAATTTTAAGCAGAAAAGTAGATAATTGGAGAAGATGGAAAGAATAAAAAGGAGTAGGAAGATGGGAAGGGAAAATAAAAAAAGAAAAAAAAGTTTTTTAGCTGAACCTTTTAAATCCAATCCAAAAATAAAAAAACAGGATTGAAAATAAAAAATAGAATTTAAAAAAATCTGAAAAAAGGGATAAAATGAAAGTTGGTATCGTGGGACTTCCCAATGTGGGAAAATCGACCACTTTTAATGCTTTAACCAAAACCCAGAATGCCGAAGCCCAAAACTATCCATTTTGTACAATTGAACCAAATCGGGCGGTGGTGCCAGTGCCAGACTATCGGCTCCAGAAATTGGCAGAATTGGTTAAACCAAAACGGATTATTCCCTCCACAATTACTTTTGTGGATATTGCCGGTCTGGTAAAGGGAGCGAGCAAGGGAGAAGGGCTTGGAAATCAATTTTTATCCCATATTCGGGAAACCCAATTGATTTTACAAATTGTGCGGTGTTTTGATGACCCGAATATAATCCATGTGGAAAATAGTGTAGACCCGATTCGGGATGTGGAAATTATTGAACAGGAACTACTCTATGGGGACCTCCAAACATTGGAACGGCGAATCAGCAAATTGGTAAAACAGGTAAAAGGCAATAGAAAAGTCAAAGGAGAATTGGAAATTGCCGAAAAATTGATGGAGTGGTTGGGAGAAGGGAATCCAGTTTCTACCTTTCCAGAAAGGGAGAGGGAAGAGTTTCAAAAATTGGAAAGGGAATTAAATTTTTTAACCAATAAAGAGATTTTTTATGGTGCTAACGTAGACGAGGAAGGGTTGGTAGAAGAAAATTCCTACTTTCGGGAGTTAAAAGAGTATGCAACCAGTCGAGGACGGGAAGTGATTCGACTGTGTGCCAAATTGGAAGAGGAAATGGTGGAAATGGAGGAAGAGGAAAAAAGGGAATTTTTAGAAAGTTTAGGAGTGAGCGAGAGTGGATTGGAGCAGGTTATTCGAAAGGCGTTTCAGAAATTGGAATTGATTAACTTTTTTACCGCTGGAAAAGAGGAGGTCCGAAGTTGGACTATTAAAAAAGGCACAAAGGCTCCCGAAGGAGCGGGAATAATCCATTCTGACTTTGAACGGGGATTTATTAGAGCAGAGGTAATCTCCTATAAAGATTTTATAAAATATGGTGGAGAGCAAGGTGCAAAAGAGGCAGGAGTAATGCGATTGGAAGGGAGGGATTATCTAATTCAGGATGGAGATGTAATTCATTTCCGGTTTAATGTATAAAATTGGGATGAATAGAAAAGGATTTAATAAAAAATGAACATTTTTTAATCTTTTAGCCCAATGAAGGAAGTGAACTATAAATTCCTAACCGATTTAATTGACCAGTTTGATGAAAGGGATGGTTTTCTCTTTTTAAGGGAAAATGTTACTATTTGGAACAGAAATAGGAGTAAATAAGTATTAAGACTTAATTAGTTTGATTAGCCTCCTTTTTTTACTTACAATTCCCGAAAAAAAGGGCAAAAATGGCAGTTACTACCAAATTGAAAGGGAATGATATAGCCCTCTGTGGAAATTTTGTGGAAGTGGGAGATAGGGCTCCAGTGGTTACCCTTCCCAATACCAATTTAGAGGAGGTGACAATTGGTGGAGCTAAGGAAAAGGCTCAGTTGATTATTGCAGTGCCCAGTTTGGACACACCAGTATGTGCTACTGAAACTCAAAAGTTTAATGAACGGGCAGTAGCAGTTGAAAAGGGAGAAGTATATGTGGTTTCAATGGACTTACCTTTTGCTTCCAAAAGGTTTTGCTCTACTGAAGGAATTGAAAATTTACAAGTTTTAAGTGATTACCGGGATAAAAGTTTTGCAATAAATTATGGAACTTTAATTGGAGAGGGAGTTTTAAGGGGTTTGAGTGCCCGGGCTATTTTTGTAGTTGATAAAAAAGGGAAAGTGGTTTATAAAGAGTTAGTCTCTGAAATTACTGCCGAGCCGGATTACGAAAAAGCATTGGAAGTTTTTAAATCGGTTGCCAATTAAGAGTTGGCGGAAATGTAGTTGGGGACTACCAATTGATTGGTATTTGTTGATGGGTTATCAATGGTAAGCTGGGAGTTGGAGAAAATCTGAAATATTACTATCCCAATGTTTCAGGAAGCTGAAAGTTCCAATTGGAGTGGGAAGGGGTAGGGTAGTTCTCCTTTTTGACTGCCACTTAAAATGGAAATAGGTTTGGCAAACATTTTATTACTTTTTGGTCAGTAAAAGAGATTGACCTTAAAAACAAGTTTAAAAAGATTATTGATAGGGCGAAAAAAGATTGTCGATAGGACCAAATAGGAGGTCAAATTACAGTTTTGCCAAAAAATTACATAACAAAAGTTAAAAATTTTAAGGAAAAAGCTAAATATGGCTGGTTCGAATCATATTTGAATATTGACACCGGTTAAAAACAGGTTGTGGTAATTGCTCCCTTTAGAAAGGAAGTCAACGGAGGAAAAATTCTCATTAAATCCACCGTTAAGACCGTCTATAAATTTCACTTATTGAAGCTCCTCATTTTGGGAGGGATGGTAAATTCCCATTAAATATAAAGGAAGGGTCGCAATATGGGACATAATTTGCAAAGGAGAGGTGGCAATATCCTCCATTGTAGAGAGGGAAACATTTGGATTCTCCAAATCTCCTTTTACTTGAATGTCGATTGTCAATGCTCCCCGTTTTCCAAAAAGAATATAACTTACCAATTTTCCGACAATCGGAATATTTTTGATTTTTAAATTGATTATTGCTTTAATTTTTAGGTTTAGCTCCTTTCTAAAAGGATAAATATAACCGTGAAATTGAAAGTTGAGATTATTGTTTTTCCCTTTTATTGTTCCTTTTGTGATATGAATAAAATTCCGATAGAGAAGGAGGGTAACTTTTCCATCTTTTATTTTATATCCTTTTGCACTAAAACCGGTTGCTTGGAAAGAAAGGATTGAGGGAACCAAATTGATAAGGGCAATAATGTTGTTTAAAAGTTTCATTTTTTCCACAATTGTGTCGTAAAGGTGAATATTGAGCAGAAGAGAGTTGTCGGGAGTAATTACTCCGCCCACTTTTAAATTTAATTTTGCAAATACCCCTTTTGTACCGGTCAGTTTTTCAAAAAGGGGATTGGTTAAAACTCCTCCTCTAAAAAGTAGGTAACGGTTTTGTTGATACCCTTCTACCTCCATT
>Ga0256828_1000543_pt1 | contig 24883 bp, 26 predicted proteins | sample CV88metaG_FD_185993 | JGI IMG/M metagenome (GOLD analysis project Ga0256828, IMG submission 185993) | Hydrothermal vent microbial communities from East Pacific Rise, Pacific Ocean - CV88 | ecosystem: Environmental > Aquatic > Marine > Hydrothermal vents | place: Pacific Ocean: East Pacific Rise...
TTTTGTTGTGAACGGCTAACTGTTTTCTAAGTAGCTTTAACTCCGAAGAGAGCTTGGCAAGTTCAAGCGACTCAATAACGGCAATGGCTTGACCCCGTTTCACCCTCTGCCCCTGCTCGACTAGATAACGACTAATTCGCCCACCAAGCCGTGCCATAATGCTCTCTTTAGCTGAACTAAGTTGCACAATTTTGGAGTTAACGGTAATGGTCTCTTGAAATATCTCTCTTTTGACCTCATCCATGGGGACATCCAATGCCCATAGGGTTGGTGCAAGTAGCAGTGATGTTAAAATTTTATTCATGATATGCCCCCTGTAGGTAGTTGATTTTGATGATTTTTTGCTCTATGGCAAGTGTTGAGCCTAGCAGTTGCTCTTTACTCTGAAGCAGTGACTTTTTTAGCGTGTTGAGTTTTAGCAGATTAACCTTCGCAATGGCATACCCCTCTTGGTACATTGCCAAAAGTTGCTCTTGCTCAGTGATTAAGGCTTGATAATTGTCTTGCAGATGCTCTTGTGTTTCTATTTCGTGCTGTAGCTGTTTTAGCTCTAACTCCAAAGCTCCTTTTTCTGCCTCTAAACGCACCGTTTGGTTGGCAATCTCAATTTTAGCCAACTGCTTCTCCTCGGAGTTGTTATGAAAAAGGGGTAAGGGAATGGCAACTCCTAATCTAAAGATATCTTGGTCGGGTTCACTCTCTATCTCTGAGAAAAGCTCTATACGCTCAATGGTGTGTGAAGCCAGAGCCAACTTGGCATCGGCTCTCTCTTGCTCTTTTTTGGCGACTGCCAAAAGTGGCTGGGTTATGTGGGTAGAGGCTTTTAGTCTAAACTGATGCTCTGTTGAGAGTTCATCTTTTATGCTTAGATTGGCAAAACGCAGTAGCTCATGTTTGGCTTTGACCCTCTCTAGCTGAAGCTCTTTAATCTTACTTTCAACCTCTTTGGTCTCTATTTGGGCTTGGAGTAGCTCACTCTTGGCGATGCTTCCAGCTCTAAAACGCTCCTTGGCTACCGACAAAATCTTTTGCGAAATACGCAACGCCTCTTCTGCCAACTGCTCCTTTTGGGTTGCCTCTTTGTAGGCTAGATAGAGACAATTAAAGTGGTAGATAAAGGTGGCTTTTGTTGCTCTGTAACGTGCTTTGGCAAGTTGGGTGCTATGGTCGCTTAGACGCTCTTGGTCATCCTTTACCCAAGGGAGCAGTAGCGATTGCGTTAGCCCTACCCTTGTGCCTACTTCATTCCCTCTTAAGAGCCGTTTGGCTGAAAAGTCGGCTATCTCCACTTCCAAGGTGGGGTTCTCTAAACGGGTGGCTATTTTGCCTTGTAGTTGCTCTTGTCTCTCTTGGGTCTTGGCAATGGCTAAAGCACTGCTCTTCTCTAAAGCTTTTTTGAGCAACGCTTCATAGCTTTGTGCTTGAAGCAAAGTGAGGGTTAAGAGTATAAATAAGCTTACCACCCTACTCATGGCTTTCCCTTAGCTGTTGACGTTTAAATTTTAGCTCTATGTAGGGCTTGTGGTTGTAGTTGTATTTTTTGGTATAGCCCATTGACGGGCTACTGCACGCACTAAAAAGCAGTGCAATAATAAGTAAAATAGTATTTTTCATATTTTTTTCCTATAGTAAATTTAAATTTACCGTAGGGTACGGCTTTAGCCTACCGACAAAATCATATTGTTTTATCTATTTTAGTAGATTTTTTATTGACGTTATTTTGATGGTAGGCTAAAGCCATACCCTACGAATGAAATGGTTGTTTTATGGTGATTTTAAAATTAAGCTATAGGAGGTCGAAAGGTGTTTTCTTTGTAAAAGTAGGGATTAAAAGAGATAAAAGAGAAAATAGAGCTATCAAGCTCTTCTATCTCCAAAAGAGAGAATGTGCGAGGAAGAAGAAAAGAGATATGCAACATAAAGTGCGTGTTACACAAATCTCCTTGATGTTTTTCCATATCATGTTCGATAGGTTGAGAGAACTCAGTCACATACTCCTGCACCGAGCAGTGTTCATCTTGGTGCGTATCCAACACCACCCCATGGGTGATAGAGAAACTGATGGCGATGAGGAGTATGAGGTGAATGAGTTTTTTCATAAAAATATTATACCATAACTACTGTTGCTTAAACTCCTGTTCAGCCTGATTGGCAACCATTACACCTAACATCGAGAGATTATCTCCCACGATGTGTTGGGAGTTGCGTAGCTCATCAAGCGTCTGCAAGGCTTCGCTCATGCCCTCTTCAAACATCCCTGTATTGACCAAACTCTCTAGGGTATCTTGCATGCTCTCCCCCTCTTCTCGCTTGGAGATGGCGAGAAGGAAGACCCGTTTGATAATATCTAGCTCTTCCATAGGATAATCCTAGTGAAGCTCAGCGTTCAGCTTCACTTCTCGGGTGCTTCGACGTACGACAAATTCACCTGTGGTGGAGTCTTGTCGAAAGTGAAGACCATTGAGTCCTTGAAGCTCATCGGCTCTAAAAATTGCTTTCTCTTCCAGTGTCACTTCTGGGTTTGCCTCTTTGATAAGTGCCAACTGATCGGGGGTAATTTTGACTTTGGTTCCAGCAAAAATTGCCAAACCTCCATCCAAAATACACGCATCACCCAAAGGAATACCACACGTTGAGTTGGCACCAAGCAGGGTATTTTCTCCAATGGAGATGGGGTTTCCATCGGTTCCTGAGAGAACACCTAGAATACTTGCACCTCCACCCACATCGGATCCACTGCCCACAATGGCTGAACTAGAAATTCGTCCCTCTACCATTACAGGTCCAAGAGTTCCTGCATTAAAGTTAATATACGATGCCCCAGGCATAACGGTGGTTCCAGCAGCTAACTGTGCACCCATGCGTACTTTGCTAGCCTCAAGGATTCGGGTATTATCAGCGGGAATAATGTGTTGGAGATAACGAGGGAACTTATCAACCGAATCAATATTGGGGAAGGTACCATTGAGTTTCATCTCGATCTCATTCTCTCTAAGATACTCTAGCTCATACGGCGTATTGCCAACCCATGCCACATTGGAGAGAATTCCAAAAGCACCATTGAGATTCACACCTCGAAGAGGGGCTTTGCTCTGAGAGAGGGCATAGAGTTTAAGATAAACTGCCTCCACACTTTGAGGAGCGGCATCTTCAAACAAGAAGGTAATTCTAAAATCTTTACCAAGATCCTCAATTCCTGCTAATGTTTTAACTACTTGAACATTTTTATGAGCATCACCTGTCGCCTCACCAATATAGGGAGTAAATGCCGCCATGGCATTGGAAACAAACGCATCATTAAGGGTTGCTACAAACTCACTACCATCAAAATCAACCTCACACTTTGCCTCTTGAAGGGCTTTAATAAAGACAGCAGCTGAGCCATAGTTCTCTTTCCAGTTAATGAGTGGATAGTTAGCTTGGAGTACTTTATCTGCATTTTTTTGTCCACGATCAACCCGTGCGATACCAAATGCGATGGGTTCTCTATAGCCCTCTTGTGCGGTTACCTCTGCTACGAGTGCTTTGAATTCTTCTGTTGAGTTTACGGTTTCAATTGCCATAATTCTTCCTACCTTTTATCATCTTAAATTATAATTTTCGTGATTATAGCGGATTTGGCTTATGAGAAGAAGGGTTTTTCTCTCTTTTAATTCAGAGAGAAAAAGAGGCTTAAAAGAGGGTATACTCCTCTCTAATTTTTGGCAACATGCTCTTATCGAGTGCATAGACAAAGGCATAATTAAAATAGGCATTCTTAAGAATATCTCGTGCCTCTTCGACATCGGTATACCAATTGGGGCGATCCACACCATCGACCTTTGTTTTAGGAGGCGTGAGCACAATGGTTTTTACCCATGTACCATTGTAACGGACATACTCTCGAGCTTTATAGATATCTTTGAGATTATCGGTAAAAATGGCTACTTTATCGCTTTTGCTTGGTTTCATAACATTTAAAAATCCATCAATAAAAACAGGAACAAAATGCTTGGTATACTTAACACGATCAAGATCATACGGGAAGTGATGTTCATCACAAAACTCCACAACACGCTGAAGATAATCGACATGAAATGGTGTAATTTCCTTCTCTTGGTAGATAAATCCATTAATCTTAAAAGTAGTTCGAAAGAGCGTATCGCTGATAATCTCACAACTTGCCTCTTTATTGAGCATGGAGACATCGGGTTTAATCATCTTCATCAACTCAGCATTGGTTCCTATGAACATCTTGAGTGAGGAGTTAAGAATCTTCTCAAACATCTTTCGCCAATCACTAGGAAGAATCTCCATATTGCTCTTTTGAGTGACCACCATTTTAAGAAACGAGAGTTCATGCTCATTAAGCAGATAAAAGCTCGCTTCACGAGAAATCAACACATAACGAATCAGTTTAAATGCTGCCTTTTGAATATCATCAACCTTGATCCATGCTACCTCATCGTCCACTACCTTTATGGTAGGATCCGAAAAAATAATAGCATACGCCCCATGACGCAGTGCTGCAGCAATCTCTTCGGGGTCATTGGAGATAAAAAGATCCCCATCATCAATTTTGGAAGGATAGACAGAGACAGAGTTCACCCCTGTAACCGTAGGTTCGGTTACAAGCTCCCCTGATGTTAAATTTAATAAATCTTCTATTTTCATATAATCCCTAGCTTATCGGTGTTCCGACAATTTTTGGCTTCTCTGGACGAATAAGACAGAGACCATTGGCATCTTTTGCCGCAAGCAACATCCCTTCGCTTTTAAGCCCCATTAATTTAGCAGGTTTAAGATTGGCAACAACACAGACCTGCGTACCAACAAGATCCTCTACACTGTACCACTCTTTGATCCCTGCAACGACCTGTCGTGGTTGATCTTCGCCAATATCTACCTGCAAAAGCAGTAACTTTTTACTTTTGGGTACCTCTTCACCCGAAACAACCGTACCGATTTTTAGTGAGGTCTCAAAGAACTGGTCAATACCAATCAGTGCGATTCCCTCTTTTTTATCGTTCTCTTTACTTTTTACTTTTTTAGGTTCAGCTTTTGGCTCCTCTTTTTTGACCTCTTCAAGCAGTTGCTCTTCGATTCTTGGAAAGAGAGGAGAGCGTCTTTGAGTCACAAAAGGATCAAGAAATTCACCTTTTCGAATAAGCTTTTCAAAACTTTTCGGTGTAATCTCAAACCCAAGTGCTTCTGCGATGGTAGCCGTGGTTTTTGGCATCACCGCATGAAGCATCAACGATACTTTTGCTAAAATAGTAGCAATCAAACCATTAAGTGCCATGGTCTCTTCGGTTTTACCCTCTTTGATCATGCTCCACGGCTGATACTTATCAATGGCACGATTGGCTACGGTTAAAGGTCGCCAGAGCTCTTCGAGGTAGCGGTGCAGTTGCAACTCAAAGAGCATCGGTTCAAGCTTCTCAATGGAGGCATTGACCTCATCAAGCTCAGCTTGATAGTACTTGGTCACCAAATCAGACTCCACACGCCCCTCAAAGTACTTCCCGCTCATTCCAATGAGACGATTCAGCAAGTTGCCAAGATCATTACCCAAGTCAGAGTTGATACGGTCAATCAAGGCTGTCTGAGAAAAATCCCCATCCCCACCAAAGGGAACCTCACGTAACATAAAGTATCTAAAGTTCTCCAATCCATACGCATCGGCAACCTCTTTGGGGTTGACCACATTGCCTTTGGATTTGCTCATCTTCTCACCGTTACGTGTCCACCAACCGTGTGCACCAATATGCTTGGGCAGGGGCAGATCTAAACTCATCAAAAAGGCAGGCCAGTAGATGGCATGGAAGCGTAGGATATCTTTACCTATCAGGTGTACCCGTGCAGGCCAGAAGTCCATCTTCTCTTCATCGCCTCCATACCCAAGGGCTGTAACATAGTTCATTAGAGCATCGAGCCAGACATACATTACATGCTTGGGATCATTAAACCGCTCAGGGAGCTTTACCCCCCAATCAAAACTGGTTCGGGTAATGGAGAGATCATTCAGCCCCCCTTCCACAAAACGGATTACCTCATTGCGTTTGCTCTTGGGCAAAATACACTCGGGGTTCTCTTTGTACCATGCCAAAAGCTTATCTTGATACGCAGAGAGCTTAAAGAAGTAGCTCTCCTCTTCTACAACCGTGGTTGCTTTGCCACAATCGGGACAGAACTCACCATCAACCAGTTGAAGTTCGGGGAAAAAAGTCTCACAAGAGATACAGTAGTGTCCTTTGTAGGTATCTTTGTAGATATCACCATTATCATACATTACTGAGAAGGCTTTTTGAACCCCCCGCTTATGCTCCTCATCAGTCGTACGGATAAACTTATCATAAGAGATATCAAACTCATCCCACAAGTTTTTGAATGTCGCAGAGATCTCATCCGCGTACGCTTTGGTCTCTTTTCCCCGTTTTTTGGCAGACTCTTCGATCTTTTGACCATGTTCATCGGTTCCTGTAAGAAAAAAGGTCTCTTGACCAATCAGACGAGCATAGCGGGCAAGCGTATCGGCAATAATGGTCGTATACGCGTGACCAATATGAGCAACATCATTAACGTAATAGATGGGAGTGGTGATATAAGATTTATGACAAGACATTAGGTAGTAGTTCCTTAAACAAATGAGTTTAGATTTTTAAAAGTGCTATTTTAACAGAATATTACTTGATCTTAACGTAATTTATTACGAATGTTGTACTTATCCCAATAGATATCGACCGCTTCTTTAAGCTCTGCTTCGCTTAGAGTGGTCTTCTCTTTGACCCCAAATCGATCCAAAAAGAGATCTGACATCACCGAAAACTCACGATCAGGGTTTCGTAAAAATGCCTTAAGCGACTCTTTAAGGGTTAACTCTCCACTGTAGACTTTAAGATAAGACATAAACATTCGCTCCAAAGATGAAGGGAGATACTCATGACACGGCACACAGTTACGTGTATAGACATTATCCTCGACTCTTTTTGGTATGCTTACCTCAGAGGTATTGGTCTCTAGCGATCTTTGGCTTGACTCTTGTGCGTTTATCAATACCACTACCCCCAGTAAAACCGATACCAGAACTTTTCTAATGCTATATTCTACTTTACGACACACGGCTTTGCTCCTCTTGTGGGAATATAATCTTAATGGTGGTTCCTTTACGAACAATTGAATTGACCTTCACCATTAAATGATACTCATCTAAAATACTCTTCACAATATTCAGACCAATACCAAATCCTCCCTCACTGCTGTTAAAACGACTGTATCGATCAAAAATAGCGTCCACTTTATCCTGCTCTATTCCTATGCCTGTATCCGCTACCAAAAAGTAGTCTTGACGAAGAATAATCTTGATACGACCACCACGCTTATTATATTTGATGGCATTCGAGATTAGATTATCCACCACGCGTGCCATCTTGGCACTATCAATCCAGAGGTGTCGATCCAGCAAATCATGTTCAATCTCAATCTTCTTACTCTCTGCCAATAGAGAGAAGTACTCAATCCGTGCAAGAATCAACTCCTTAAGATCAACCCACTCATCTCGTGTAGGGTTCTTATGCCCCAAAACCAGATAGGTAAGATCCTGATAGAGATGTGAAACGGTTTTAGCCGCGACATTAATACGACGTAGTTTTTTGGCATTTTTCTCTGCCATAATCTCGGTATCCATCATCTCAATATTGGCAAGAATTGCCGAGATGGGTGTATTGAGCTCATGGGTGGTATCTTTGATAAAGTTATCCAAAAGCTCTATCGAATTTCGCATCGGACGCAAAAAGATCCGCATAAAGAAAAATCCAAAAATACCCAAGACAATTAAGGCAATGGTTCCAAGTGCCAAAATACTAATAATTGTCTCATGATACCAGCTTCGATCCTCATCTACTTCGATAAAGAGATACTTTGCACCCAAGTAGTAGTCGTCTAGATACTTTACAAAATGGATCTTATCTCCTACGCGGTAGATCTCTTTATCAAAATCGATGGTGTTGTTTTTAAGTGTGGAAAAGATAAAAACCCGTTCAATATCATAAATGGCACTCTCAAATCGATCATCTCTAGGGTATTGGTTACGTGCAGGAAAGTAGTGGTGTAGAATCTTGAGATTTTTAACCTGAATATTGGCATACTCCGAGAGCTTGGTTCGCATATTAGAAAACATCAATTCCTCTTGACTCTGGTAGTAAAAGATACTCAAAAGAGAAACCAATACCACCACCAAGAAGATATAGAGACTTAAAAACCGCCAAAGCGACTGTTTCTCATTACTATGATGTAAACTTATATCCCTGTTTTTTGATGCTAACAATTCGATCCTTACCGATAATCTTACGAATATTTTTAATGTAGGTTCTTAGTGCGGTATCGCTTGGATCCTCATCGAAATCCCACAACTCTTTGTAGATACGATCATGAGAGATCACCTCATTGGGGTGCTTCATAAAGAGCTTAAAGAGTGCAGACTCCTTATTCCCAAGGGTCTGTGCTGTACCGTTAACCAAGAGTTCATTGGATTTGGTATTGTACTCAATCCCCTCCCCAAGCGTAATATACTCGGTTGCCTCATGGAAAAAACCTCGACGAAGAAGCGTCTCTACACGAATAAGCAACTCTTTAAGCACAAATGGCTTTCGGATATAGTCATCACAACCACTCTGAAACCCCTTCTCTAGATCATCAACACCATCCAATGAGGTAATAAAGATCGTAGGGGCAAGCACCCCATTTTCTCGTGCCTCTTTAAGGAGGGTAAAACCATCAATACCTGGCGTATTGACATCCAAAAGCAACAGATCATACTTACTCTCATAGAGACGATCCTGTGCCTCATAACCATCATAGGTACTCTCGATGGTGTACCCCTCATCCTCTAAGAAATCGCTAATGGTCTCATTGAGATTCGCATCATCTTCGAGTAGTAATATTTTTGCTTTAGGCATCATCCAATTCCTTACTCGTCTCTAGATAAACTGTCGAACCCAGTTAACCAATCGCTGTGCACTCATTGCACCTGAAATACGCTCTACCTCTTTGGTACCTTTAAAGAGAATAATAGTAGGGATACTACGAATTCCATAAAGTGCTCCTAGGTCTTGATTCTCTTCGGTATTGACCTTAAGAAACTGTGCCTGTAGTGGCATGGCGAGTGCTGCCTCTTTAAATGCAGGTGCCATCTGCAAACAAGGACCACACCAAGGAGCCCAGAAATCAACCACCACAGGGATATCACTATTGACCAAAATATGCAAAAGCTCCTCTTTGTTAACCTCGATTGGAGACGAATCAAGCAAGGATCCTTTACAGTGACCACAATTGGCTTTGATATAACTCTCTTTTTTTGGTATCTTATTTACTTTCCCACAGTGAGGACAGACAACTTTTACACTCATGTTTCCATTTCCTTTTATTCAAACTTGTGTTATTATAACTCATAAATATTAACAACTCATCAATAAATGAGAATAATTTTAATATTTTATGATTTTTTTTGCTAAAAGTGAGCCCATTTTATTCATGAAGATTTTAAAGATACTCTCTACCTTTGTACTGCTCTTACTGTTGCCTTTCTTGTTCTATGTTGGGATCGCCTATCTACTAACCTATTTCCCCACTAAAGGATCTAACGCCAATCCAAAAAATAGTACCATTTATCTCTTTTATGATGCAATTCATAGCGATATCGTCATCGATCTCTCTAAGAGTACGTTGCCGTGGCACCACTACCTTCCTCAGTTGCTTCCTAGCGATCATCCTCGAGGGTATCTCTTTTTTGGATGGGGCGACAAAGCCACCTACCTAAATACCCCAACATGGGACAAACTTCAACCTACGGTTGCCCTCAAAGCCCTCTTTATTAATACCCCTTCCATGATGCACGTACAACATATCTATCGGGTATCCCAACTAAAAAACCTCATCAAAATCCCTCTTTCATTATCACAACAACAGACCGTAGAGCAACATATTCTAGAGAGTTTTGGCACAAATCCACATTTTGTTCAACAAGGATACTGGTCAAGAGATGCCTTTTACGACTCTCCTTATCCTTATAATCTCTTTCATACCTGCAACACATGGAGTGGAGATATCTTACGCGAATCCAACATCTCCATGAGCTACTGGACCCCGTTGAGTTTCAATCTTGTTTCGGTGCTTCAGGCGGATGCTCCATAAACTCGATAATCGCTTGAATCACCTTTTTAGGTGCCTCCTCTTGGGGCATGTGTCCTACATGATCAAAGATTTTTAATCGACTTCGTTTAAGCTCTCGATGGAGTCGATACGCCATGGTGACCCGAATAGAGACATCATCTTTCCCCCATAAGATTAAGGTAGGTATAGAGATCTTTTTATACCACTGTTCTATGGTTAAAATATCATCAGGAATCAGCTCATTAACGGTCTCTAAGTAGGCATATTTTGCCATCGGTTTGCTCATCATCTCTGCAGAGTAGTGCACACTCTCTTTGGGAATCAGTCGATCATTCGAAAAGGCATACGCATACGCCTCTTTGGCTATATCCTCTTCGCTTAGCAGATGAATCCCTAAATAACCTATAATGGGTATCTTTAACGCCCGCATCATCGAAGGGAGTCGCTGTTTGTAGGACATGCTGTTAATCAGAATCATTCGATCCATTAACCATAAATTTGGATCTTGCTCCTGCATCAAGGCTAAAACCAGTGCCACACCACCACCAAAAGATCGCCCCACCACAGTTAGATTTTTAAGTTGATGCTCAAGAATAAACTGCTCCACCAACTTGGCTTGGTCATAAACCGAATAGGCATGATCTTCGGTTTTTGGAGAATCACCAAACCCTTTAAGATCCAGTGTATAGATATGGTATCGTTTAGCCAACTCCTTGACCACAAAACGCCATGTGTAACGGCTCTCTCCAAACCCATGAAGAAAAAGCATAGTCTCATTGTGCTCTTGACCATACTCATTGTATACCAAATCCAAAGGTTTCAAAGTCGAGTGTTCGACCCTTTTTTCCCAAGTAATTGGGCTTTTAGAGGCACAACCAAAAAAGAAAAGCGGTAATAGTATCAAAAAAAGTCGTTTCATACCCATTATCTTAGCATAGTTTTATACTATTTTTAGCTATAATCATTAATATGAAAAGTTCACACTTATTACACAAAGTCATCAACATCTTTTTTGATCTTCTTGCCATTGTTATCGCTTCGTTGGCATTTTATATCACCATTCCCATCTATAGCCCTCAAGAGACCATCAAGCTCCCCAAAGGCTCTGTAACCAATACCATTCGCTATCTTCAGCAACAGGGTTATCCCCTCTCTACTATCGATACCTACCTACTCGTTGCCATTGGTCAACCCAAAAGTGGCGAGCTTAAAATTGGTAAAAAAACCATGTCCCGTCTAGAATTTCTCTATAAACTCACCTCTGCAACAGAGGCAATTGATGTTATAACCCTCATCCCAGGGGAGACATTGCCTATTTTTCTTAAGGATCTAGCAAAAAAACAGCATCTCAATATCGATAAACTCAACCAGAGCTATGAGCAGTTCTCACCCTATCCTGAAGCAGGGATTCTTCCTGATACCTATCATCTCCCCAAAGGGATCAAAGAGAAAAACCTCATTAAGTTTCTTGTTAACTTTACGGAAAAGAGATATAAAGATCTCTCACAAACACATCTCCAGCACTACAATCCTAAAGAGTGGCAACGCTACCTAACCATCGCTTCTATTGTTCAAAAAGAGGCGGCCAACAAAGCGGAGATGCCCATTGTCGCTTCGGTTATCTATAATCGACTCAAACAAGCAATGCCCCTACAGATGGATGGAACACTCAACTATGGCAAATTCTCTCATACCAAAGTTACCCCAAAACGGATCAAAGAGGATAAAAGTGGCTTTAATACCTATCATCATACAGGTCTCCCCCCCTATCCTGTCTGTTCCGTCTCGATTGAGGCGATCAAAGCAGCACTTAATCCTGCCAAAAGCGACTATCTCTACTTTATGAAGAATGCTCAAGGGGTACATGACTTTAGCCGTACCTACAAAGAGCACCTACGCAATGTTGCCCGTGCGAAGCATCACTCAAAGTAAGCGATGAAAATCACTCAAATCAAAAAGGAGCAGATTCTTATCGCTACTCCCTTGTAGCTCGTTCGAAAAACCACTCTTAGAAAAGAGGGCAAAGGTGTCGGCTCTAAGATTAGAAGTTTGTGCCTTCTGCTTAAGTTTAGAGAGCTCACTTTTACAGACGTGACGATTTTTATATTTACACTCTCCTACAATCACTTCGCCCGATAGACTCTTGGCAAGAATATCAAACTCACTGTTTTTATCCCAATAGCTCCCCATAACTACCAGCTCTTGATTATAATAAAGATTAAGCAGATCATTGGAGAGTTGTTCAAATACCAAACTATTTAACCGAGAAAAGTGCTGTTGAAAGTTTTCAAAAAATCGTTGGGATCTCTTCTGATCAAGGCTCGAAGCATAAGGCTCTACAAAACCAAACCAGAAACGGTAAAAAGGGGTTAAAAAACGGACTTTGGACTCTATCTTATAAGAGCGTAAAGATCGCTCTAGTTTCTGATTGGGATATTTTTTTAGTGGGGCTTCTCGTGATGCTTCAAGCTCGACAATACCCAGCTCTATAAGCTCTTGAATAATCCGCATCCCCAAGCCCTCGCCCATACGAGCTTTTCGAAAGATATTAGAGAGTCGACCATCTCCACGAGCAATTGCAATAAGTACTGTACGGTAAGGCTCTTCTAAAAGATAAGAGGGGGTAATATAGGCTCGAAGTTGTGCATATTTATCGACAAAATTAAATTGGATAATCGACTCAAGATCATCAAACAGATCCAACTCAATACGCTCCTCGATACCACCAAATACGGCAAACAGCTCTAAAGCTTGTTCCATCTCTAGATAACCGTAATGGTAGAAAAACTTTTGAAATTTTGTTTTTATATTGACTCCCTACCTACTCACTTTGTTCTTTTTCTATTGTAATATTTTTTCTCTTTAATAGAGTTTGATTATCTCCATAAACCAATACATCAACCGTTGATTCTCTCGCAATATATGCCGAGACCGAACCAAACAAAAGCCCCTCTTTATTACTCGAAGCAACCACCACTAGATCGGGCTTACCTTCTTCTATATAATCCAACAGTGCTAAAGGAACCGATGGCGTTGCCTCAATCCATACTCCCGACACCCCTTCACGCTTCTGAAGAGACTCAAAGAGATCTTGAGCAATTATTCGATTTTGCTCTTGGTAGGGATCTATATTTAAATAGGAGATATCATACATACTGGTCATCATCACCATCGACTCATACGCATAAACCAATGAGATTTTGGCAGAGGGGAAATTACTTTTAATGTATTCTATCGCACGAATGGATCCCTCTTTTAGATCCGTAGCAATGAGGATATTATTGTATGCTTTGGTTGGATTTTTTTGGATTAAAATGGGTTTATGTACACTTCTTGCCAACCGATCAATCTTGATATCCTCTGTGGTAATAATCAGATCAATACCATCCCGTTTGGCTTCGATAATAGCACGATCTGTAGCCTCTCCAAAGAAAACCAATAGATGATAATCTACCATTTGATCGCCTAAAATCGATGCTATCTTTGCTTGGATCTGATCTCTAACTTCTCTCTTATCTAGAGGAAGTTCAGAGGAATAGTTCGGAAGATCTACAAAAGGGACATGAATGGTCTGAAGTATAATTACTTTTGCATCAAACTGCTTAGCCAACATAAATGCACGCTTAAGCACCTCTTCATTAAGATGCCCATCACCTAAGAGTGCCAAAATATTTTGCATACCAAACTCCTTTTTACCACTCATTATATTCTCTTTTGTTTGAATGGAGCATAAAACTCTCTGATTAGTTTAGATATAATACCCACGATATTCATCCAAAAGGTCAAACGTGAGCGATATAGAACTGGTTATTCAACATTTAGAAAAAAATAATGTCTTTTTAACAGGAGGTGCAGGTGTCGGGAAGAGCTACACAACCAAAGAGATCATCAACCACTATCAGAAACAGCCCAATACCCAAGTCGTAGCACTAGGCTCTACAGGTGTTAGTGCGGTCAATATCGGGGGATTTACCATTCATAGCTTTTTTGTTTTTGGGGTTAGTAACAATTTCGAAGAGCTCGATGCCCATGACAAACGTAACCGAAGCCGTCTTAGTGAGCTCAAAAAGATCCTCAATGCTACGGATCTAATTATTATTGATGAGATCTCCATGGTCTCTGCTACCATGATGGAGATGATTGATTATCGATTTACCAAATTGGGCTATCTTGGAAAGGTACTCTTTGTCGGCGATTTTTTTCAACTTCCTCCTGTACAAAAGTATGGACAATCCAACAATAGTCTCTTTGGGGAACGCCTCTATGCCTTTGAGAGTGATGCGTGGCAGAGCTTTGCTCCCATTGTTATTGAGCTAAGAGAGATGAAACGAACCAAAGATCCTCACTTTACCCATATCCTCCACAAAGTACGTGTGGGTGAATGTGACCTCGAAGTAATCTCCTACATGCACCAGCTCGCCAACCAAACAATCGAGCATAATAATCCAACCTACCTCTTTGGTCGTAACGCCGAAGTTGACCAGATGAACCAATTCAAACTCCAAGCGGTTAAAACTCCTGAACACACACTCCATGCTAGCCTTATCAAACATCAAGGAAATCTTCACCCAAAACGACTAGAGAGCTGGAAAAAACTCCTCCCAATCGAAGAGCAACTCACGCTAAAAGTTGGTGTTCCCATACTCTTCACCATCAATAAATGGGGAAAGTATGCCAATGGGGAACGGGGCATTATCCATGAGATCGAAGATGAGTATATCATTGTCCAAAAAGAGAATGAGTATGTCCGTGTTGAACCTCATGAGTTTGATCTTTTAGAGATGAAGAGTAATGATAAAGGAAAAATAGAAAACACCACCCTCGCTACAATTAAACAATTCCCTCTTAAGCTTGCCTATGCTGTCACCATCCACAAAAGCCAAGGCATGAGTATTGATCAACTTATCTGTAATGTTGATAATATCTTCGCTCCTAGCCAATTCTACGTCGCCATCTCACGAGCCATCAATCCTAGAAACCTCCGCTTAGAGTTCACCAAAGGCGACCTAGATGGCTACTTACGACGTATCATCCGTGTTGATTCTCGCGTTTTAGACTACTACCAAAGTATTGGCGATCGTTATGTGGTCAATGAGGAGTTGCCGTTTTAACTTTAGGGAGAGACCTTCTCCCACGCATACCCAATCAAATTCCGACTTCCACTATTGGTAGCATCTTCGGCTATAATCTTATCAAATCCAGCTCCTGCAAAATAGGCATAGAAAACGGAAGCATAAAAGCCCTCATAATTTTCGATATAGTTATTGGTAAAATTATTATAGGCAATTGAAGCAAATAGGGATTTAAGAACTTGCTCTAAATTATTTAGGTCAGCTACTTCAAGTATATCTATTAATCTATTTTCTATCTCATTTTTTTGATTTGGTTGCAATACAAAATAGTTTAAAAGATAATCATTAAAACTCATTTTGACTTCTAAATTTGGATAGTCTAATATATACTCTATTCTATTTCTTCTTGGTCTTATATCTTTGATGGTTAAATAACCACTTTGAAACATGACTGTCTCTAATGTTAAACTCTCTATATCAAAACTATCAAGCAGAGATTTTTGAACTTTTAGATTTTCAAAACTTGCTAAATTATAATCCCCTTGTTTAAAAAGCTGTATCAAAAAACTAGGTGTTCCTGTATTAAACCAATAGTTATCAAAAACATACTCATTTTTTATAAAAAGCAAGATATTAAATGGATTATAAACCCTATCTTTTAAAAAGTTATAGCCATTGTACCAAGCTTTCAATCTCTCTAAATTCACTCCTTTTAAATAAGGCTTGAAAGTTGTCTCTATATCATTTTGAGTATAGCCACATATATTTCCAAATTTTGGGGTTAAGCTAATATCTTCAAGCATATTGAGTCCACTAAAGATACTCGCTTTGCTAAATTTGCTCACTCCTGTTAAAAATACAAATTTGATATATCTATCACTCCCCTTTATAATGCTATAAAAGGCTCTTAGGATTTCTCTGTTTTGATGAGCTATTTCCATCTGGTCTAAGTTATCTAGGATTGCTTTATCATACTCATCTATAAGGATAACAACGGGTTTTTGATATTTTTCGTAGCTTTTTCTTATTAGCTCTTCAAAACATGAGTCAAATGCTTCTATCTTTTTACACTCTATTTGTAGGTTTTCTTGATTGTTTATTAGAATATCATGTATTCTATTTTTGAGATTATCAGGGCTTCTTAAATCACCACTAAAATCTATTTTAATAACTGGATACCTATCTTCCCAATCCCACTTATTATAGATATAGAGTCCCTCAAATAGCTTTTTATTCCCCTCAAATACCTCTTTTATGGTACTTACTAAAAGGGATTTTCCAAATCTTCTAGGGCGTGAGAGAAATATGTAACTATTATTGGTAATAAGCTCATATATATCTTGGGTTTTATCTATATATAGATAATCTCCATCTATAATTTTTTGGAATGTTTGTATACCTATTGGTAGTTTTTTCATCTTTTCACTTTTACTCTTTTTAAGACCATTATAACGTATTCTTGATTTATCAATCCTCCCCCTTTGCTCCAAAATTTGTATCCTTTAACCAACCATAAGCTATAATCCGCCAACTACTTTACAAAGAAGCAACATGAAGAACTATAGCGATATCTACATACCAAAACCAAGTCCACATGATCCTGACAGTAATGGTCATTTTGGGATCTTTGGGGGGCGTTTTGTGCCTGAGACATTGATGCCTGCGTTGGAGCAACTTCGACTTGATTATGAGTCGGTTCGATTTGATAAGGATTTTTGGGAGGAAGTAAACTACTACTACAAAAACTATGTGGGTCGTCCCTCGGCACTCTATTTTGCAGAAAACCTCTCTAAAGAGTTGGATGCCAAAATCTATCTAAAACGAGAGGATCTTAACCATACAGGAGCCCATAAGATCAACCATACCGTCGCCCAAGCGGTTCTTGCCAAGCGACTGGGCAAAAAGAAGGTTATTGCCGAGACGGGTGCGGGTCAACATGGGGTGGCAACGGCGACAGTGGCGGCACTCTTTGGGTTGGAGTGTGAGATCTTTATGGGGGAAAAGGATGTGGCACGTCAAGAGCTTAATGTCTTTCGGATGAAACTCCTTGGTGCTAAAGTCCATGCCGTCGAATCTGGAAGCCGAACGCTCAAAGATGCGATGAATGATGCAATCCGACACTGGGTGACCCATGCACGGGATACTTACTACATTATTGGAACGGTTGCGGGTCCTCACCCCTACCCCATGATGATTCGGGACATTCAGTCCATTATTGGTTGGGAAGCCAAAGCCCAACTCCAAGCGGTCGAAGGGTGTCTACCCGATAAAGTCATCGCCTGTATTGGTGGAGGATCCAATGCGTTAGGGATTTTTAATCACTTTTTAGAGGATGAGAGTGTCGAGTGTATCGGTATCGAAGCGGGAGGCTTAGGGTTAGATAGCAAACATGGATGTTCTCTTGCCAAAGGGAGCCCAGGGGTGTTGCATGGGCAACTAAGCTACCTGCTCCAAGATGAAGATGGACAGATCCAAGAGGCACACTCTATCTCCGCAGGGCTTGACTACCCAGGGATTGGACCTGAGCATGCCTACCTCAAAGATAACAACATCGTCACCTACGACCACATCACCGATGAGGAAGCCATGGAAGCGTTTGTTTGGCTCTCACAAAAAGAGGGGATTATCCCTGCGTTTGAGTCCTCTCACGCGGTTGCCTACCTCAAAAAAATCTCACCCGAGGAGATTAAGGGAAAAACCATTCTGGTCAACCTCTCGGGACGAGGGGATAAAGACATGATCCAAGCCCAAGATATTTTGGCTGAACAATTTAAATAATAAAGAGAGAATATAGATGAATTTTGAACTAACCACCAATCCCATTAAACATATTGAAGCGGACGTTGAGATCATTATCATGGTCGATAAGAACTTTGAGCACCGTTTTATCCAAGACAAAGCCCTTCTAGAAAAGGCTGGCTTTAAAGGCGAGCAAGACGAAACCACACTACTGATCGAACAAGACCGACTCTATGTGGGAATGGATAAACTTGCTAGTACCAACATGCGTACCGCCATCGCTGCTGCTATCCGCAAAATCCAAGGGATCAAAAGCTACCAAACGGTTAAAATCGCTTCATACATGAACCACGAAAAGTGCACCGCGGCACTCAAAGCGATGGTCGAAGGGGCGATCTTGGGTGCGTATCGTTTTGATCGTTATAAAAGTGAGAAATCTCCGCAAACCCTTGAGCAGATCACTATTTCGATGGAGGATTACCGAGAGTTTGATCTAAACATTCAAGCCTGTGCTGAGGCACTCAATGCTGCACAGATTTTAGCGGAGGCGACCAACTTCACCCGTGATATAGTCAACACCAGCCCTGATGACTGCTACCCCAAAGTGATGGCAAAGATTGCCAAAAATCTGGCAAAAGAGAGTGGATTAAGCTGTCGTATCCTCAAACCCAAAGATCTTAGAAAAGAGCAAATGCACACCTTACTTGCCGTGGCTCGTGCTTCGCGTCATAAACCACGCGTCATTCACCTAAGCCATAAGCCCAAAAACCCCAAAATGGTTATCTCGCTGATTGGAAAAGGGTTAACTTATGATAGTGGAGGACTCAGCCTTAAACCTGCAGACTTTATGGTCACCATGAAATCAGACAAAAGTGGAGGATCTGCAGTACTGGGCATTATGAAAGCAGTAAGCGAAATGGATCTACCCATTGAGGTACATGGATTTATAGGAGCAGTCGAGAACATGATCGGTGGAGATGCCTATAAGCCTGATGATGTGTTGGTAGCTAAAAATGGGAAAACCATCGAGATCCGTAATACCGATGCCGAGGGACGCTTGGTACTTGCCGATACCCTCTGCTATGCCCAACAAGAGGTCAAGGCGGATTATATCTTTGATTTTGCTACCCTTACAGGAGCTTCGGTTGTGGGGGTTGGGCATTACACCTCTAGCGTCATGGGCAACAGCGAAGAGACCAAAGATCTGGTACTCAAAGGGGCAAAAATCGCTGGGGAGTTTGCCACCAAACTTGATTTTAACCGCTATTTAAAAAAATCAATCAAGAGTGAAGTTGCCGACATCTGCAATATCTCCAATACCCGCTATGGTGGAGCGATCACCGCGGGGCTCTTCCTTGAGGCATTTATCGATGAAGATCACAAAGAGAAGTGGGCACACATCGATATCGCAGGACCTGCGTTTGTCGAGCATGCGTGGGGAGAGAACCCCCATGGTGCAAGTGGGGCGGGTGTACGAATGATGGTTAAACTCCTTGAGCGACTTAGCAAAGAGAAGTAATGTTGATTATCTTACGAAGAAGTCGATACTTTAAACCGATCTTCTTTATTACGGTTGCCATTGTTTTTATACTGGCAATCGTACCCGATGACCACATCTACCTAAGCAGTAATGATGGAGATAAGATCAAACATATTTTTGCCTTCTTTACCCTATCACTACTCCTTAATCGAGCCTCATCAACCATCCAACATCGACTCAGAAACATGGGATCTCTACTACTCTTTGGGATCTTTATTGAGTTGGTTCAGCTCTTTTTCCCTCAGCGACAATCCTCGCTTGATGATGTGGTGGCAGATCTCGTTGGTATTTTACTCTTTCAACTGCTCTATTCACTTATTCGACTGCTTCAGCACCAAAGAAACAAACTCAAATAACCCCCTCTTCACCAACTTTTGGCTAAAATCTCATAACTATTTTTACACACAAGGAATATTATGGGATTAAGCATCGGACTTGTAGGTCTACCCAATGTTGGTAAATCCACCACATTCAACGCCCTAACCAAAGCACAAAACGCAGAGAGTGCCAACTACCCTTTTTGTACCATTGAACCCAATAAAGCCATCGTCCCCGTACCCGATAAACGTCTAGAGGAGCTTGCCAAGATCGTCAATCCTGAGAAGATCCAATACTCAACACTCGATTTTGTCGATATTGCAGGCTTGGTTAAAGGTGCTAGCAAAGGTGAAGGGTTGGGTAATAAATTTCTATCTAATATCCGAGAGACCGAAGTGATCTTGCACATTGTACGCTGTTTTGAAGATGAAAATATTGTCCATACCGAAGGCTCCATTGATCCGTTACGTGATGTGGAGATTATTGAACAAGAGCTTCTCTTTGCTGATCTTGATGCCGTACAAAAACGGGTAGATTCACTCAAGAAAAAGGCTCGTGGTAACGACAAAGATGCCAAAGCACAGCTCGAGATCGCCGAAGAGCTACTACTACACATCGAAGAGAATAACCCCGTCTCCACCTACCCAAGACGGGATGAAGATGCCTTTTTGGCACTCAACAAAGATCTCCGTCTGCTTACCTCTAAAGAGATTATGTATGGAGCCAATGTCGATGAAGAGGGCTTAGCCGAAGACAATGAACATGTCCAAGCCCTCAAAGCGTATGCCAAAGAGCGAAACTACGAAGTGATTAAACTCTGTGCCAAGATCGAAGAGGAGATGGTGGAGTTTGACGACGAAGAGCGTGAAGAGATGCTCAACGATCTTGGGGTTACTGAGAGTGGTCTAGAGCAGATCATCCACAAAGGGTTTGACAAACTCGGACTCATGAGCTACTTCACCGCAGGGGTCAAAGAGGTGCGAGCATGGACAATTCGCCAAGGCACCACCGCCCCCAAAGCTGCCGCGGTCATTCACAACGACTTTGAGAAGGGCTTTATTCGTGCGGAGGTTATCTCGTATGAGGACTTTATCAAATACGGTGGCGAACAAGGAGCCAAAGAGGCAGGGAAAAGCCGATTAGAGGGCAAAGAGTACATCGTCCAAGATGGTGACGTAATGCACTTTAGGTTCAATGTCTAAGAGTCGCTACGCCAAAGTCCCCATCGCTTGTGACAACCAACAGTGTCGCGAAGCCCACAACTGCCTACGCTTTGAAGCATGGGAAGCCAAAGCCAAAGAGCGGATCAAGACCTTTAACGGTACCGAAGAGAAAGGGTGTGGAAAATTTATCTCAAAGCGATAGTGCCACATTAATATTGGTTACTGGATCTTTGAGCATTTTTGATGGTGCTTTTAGGTCTAGTTCCGTCAAAAGATTAACCGAAAGCTCCAGATTTTTTGAAATCTGATACTCTACCCCCATACCATAAAGGGTCATCTCTTTGGAGATCTTCTCGACCTTGGTATGAGAAAACACTTCTAAAAGTGGTATCGAATGATTCTTTTGATCCTCTTTTTTAATTCGCTTTACTTTAATATCCGATATTTTTAATGTACTTAAACTCTCTTTCTTTATAGCTACTTCTTCTCTTTGTTGTATATTAATACCTAAGATACGATAGTGGTTATTCGCACTAAGCCAACCACTCAAAAGCAAACAAAAGATAATTTTTTTTCTCATGCCAATCTCCTCTTATCAATTTTTTGAAGTATAACAGAATCTAACTTTATAGAATCTTAAGAAACTATTAATATTTTATATTAAATTTTTAATATTATTTTATATTAAAAAGTAGACCTATTAAACTATTTTGCTATACTTCACAAAAAAAGGAAAAAAGATGAATTCCACTCTATCCTACTATGAAAAAAATGCCTCCAATCTTACTCAACGTTATGAATCGGCAAATGTTACTATTCTTCATCAAATCCTTCTAAAAACTTTTTCGCCCCATAGTAAACTCTTAGAGATTGGTTGTGGCTCAGGTAGAGATGCAAGCTTTATGCGAGAACAAGGTTACGACATAACAGCTATAGATGGTTCAGAGAAGATGATAAATGAAGCCAAAACTATTCACCCTGCTCTTGAAGCTCATCTTTTTATGATGCAACTTCCTCTTGGCTTAGATTTTGAATCCAATAGTTTTGATGGTGTCTACTCTGTTGCTACACTTATGCACTTAACCCAAGAGGAGATAATACTAAGCATTCAAAAAATATATAGCTTATTAAAAGAGAAAGGAAAGTTTCTTTTTTCTGTCTCCATAGAGAGAGATGACACAGACCAAAATAACAAAGACCCACATCAAAGGCTCTTCACTTCTCTTTCAGAAGAGGAGTGGTTAAGGCTTTGTACCAATTACGGCTTTAACCCCCTACATACAGAAGTCACAACCGATGGTCTAGGTAGAAATGGGGTTGTTTGGCTTACTTGTGTGGTGGAGAAAATATAAAATACCTAACTCATTCTATGCAAACTCGTATTAGGAATAATAAAATTAATATCATTAAAAGCATGATTTTGCTCCATAATATTTTTATTTGATTCATACTCCAAAATAGCAGTACCTAAAAACTCTGCTAAATTCACAGGAACAGCATTACCAATCATCTGTTCAAGATTTGTTTTTGTACCAAAAAACTTAAAATCTTCAGGAAAAGTCTGTAGATAGCTTCTCTCAATAGTTGTCAATGGTCGAACCTCTGATAGCTCTATCTCTTTTGGGTCACCTGAATGTTTTTTATATCCTGATGGCACAGGACGATTGACTCCTCTTACTGTTGGGCTAGGTTCATCTATGGAGAAAATTCCTCTACGATTATAGTTTCTAGGGTGTCTATAGTAATAATCTACACCCAACTTATCCCCCAAATAGTCACGAATGGTCATAGGTTTACTATTGAGATTCTGTTTGAGTTTTGGCAATAGAGCATTATTGACTCCACCAAGCTCTCCAATTAGAAAAAATCTCTTTCTAGCTTGTGGTGTATTACAATACGAAGCATCTATAATAACAGCTGTCAATCCATACCCCTCTTTTTGATACTGCTGGGCTACATCAGAGAGTATTGCACTCTTTCTTATCCTATCGACATTCTCCATCACAAACCATTTAGGCTTATAAGCACAAACAATATTTGCAAAATTATAGGTCAAATCAGCCCTGCCCAAACTCTCATCTCTCTTACCTGCTGATGAAAAATCTTGACATGGAGGCCCTCCTATAATCATATTGGGTTTATAGTTATTGATAATTTTTAATACAGCCTTTTCATCTTTTATATCTTGTTGATAACATTTATGGTTGAAGTTGCTATTATAGATTTCAACTGCTTTGTCCCAATTATCAATAGCAGATAAAATCTCTATCCCTGCCTTTTCAAATCCGAGACTTAGTCCACCACAACCTGAAAATAAATCTACGCACTTTATCATCTGAACAACTCTGGAGAATTAAAGATAATCGCATCAAATCGACGCTCAGGACTCAACATATTTTCCCCTCCACCAAGAATAATATTTTTAATCTCTGATTTACCAATAATAGGAGTTAATAACCGTGAAGAGTTCATATATCTATTTGTAATCTTACCCGAAGAGGCAAAAGCTTTATCATTTTTGGTATTGTATGAGAGATTATCTATAATCTCTTGATGGTCAAATTTCCCTCTCTCTTTAATTTCCAACAACATCTTAAACAACCAAATAGCTGTTCTTGTCTGTCTTGTTATCTTATTAACAGAAGAGTTTTTATCGGCTATTTCTGATATAAAATTACAAAATCCTGCATTGCTCCAAACAAATACATCCAAACACTTCTCGGCTAATCTTGGAGATTTCCCCTCTGTTTTCCATATTGGTTGTATCAAAAAAGCACTCTGATTTTTTTCAAGCTCCAAAGAGATAGAATGAATTGTCTCTACAATAGGCGTTATCTCTTTTAACACCTCCAACGGTTCAGACCAATCATCTATCTCAATATCAGGAATAAGCCTATCCAATTTCAAAGAGGAAGCGATACTACAAGCCAAATAGACGATAGTATCAGGACGAACCACAAGTTCACTACCATATTTATCTTCATCAAGATTATAAGTCGAGTTATCAGGCAGAGCCGTTAATTTTATCTCTAACCCTCTCAAACACTCCCCTGTACTCTCTCTTTGAATAACCAAATCTGTTCTTGGTAGCGTTCCAATTAAATATTTTTGAAAAGGTGAATGTTGAGCCTCAAAAGCAAAGTATAAATCTTTGCTATCTGCTTTGATGCCAAAGACCTCATCAATTGATATGCTTTTTACTTCAAATTCTCCATTAGCAATAGATAAGTAGTTAGCATCTACTCCTTTTGATGCCAAATAGCAACATAGGGAAGCAGGAAATGAGGAGTTAAATTGATTTTTGCCCCATGTCTCTTTTTTGCTGAAGTCTCTGTTTGTTTTGGTTAGACCGAATAGGGTTGGGCTATTGTTCATTTTTTAATTAAACTCCTGCAACAAAAATTCATAAATATTACTATTGGCTTTAAGTGAATTACTCAAAATAGAATACCCTCTATAAATATGATATTCTAATTTCCTTTCAAACTCTTTTTTACTCTTAAGTGTTATATCTTCATATGCTTCTATCATTTTATGATATTGATGTGTAAAATCTTCATCTTCCTTATTCTCTCCTGTAATTTGCGTTAAACGGTACTCTTTACCATCAAAATTTTCTGCTAAAACAGTGTATTTTTGCTCTTTTAGTGATAAAGATATATTTATCATAAATCGCAAAGCTATCCATTTTGGTGTATTAATAGGATAGTTCAATAACTTAAAAAGGGGAGTAATATACTCTTCTGTATTTTTGGTTGTTCTAATCATTCTGCCTCTCTTCTAATCTTGACCCTAATCTATCTTTTTTTATTTCATAAAGTTTAAAATGGGTATTTTGCTTTTTTAAATAATCATATTCACTGCTTGTAATAAGCAAAGTGAGATATGAGAAATTCAAATAA
>Ga0256828_1000544_pt1 | contig 24863 bp, 22 predicted proteins | sample CV88metaG_FD_185993 | JGI IMG/M metagenome (GOLD analysis project Ga0256828, IMG submission 185993) | Hydrothermal vent microbial communities from East Pacific Rise, Pacific Ocean - CV88 | ecosystem: Environmental > Aquatic > Marine > Hydrothermal vents | place: Pacific Ocean: East Pacific Rise...
AAACGACACCTACTCTTTTCTTGGCACTCAAGATGGTCGCATTTTGCAATACTTCAAAAAAGATGGTAGTTTTATTTCACGTGTATTTTCTTTTAGATTTGCACTCAGTTGCTCACCCTCTCTTTTACAAAAACAAAAAGTTTATGCACTTGCACAAGAAAATGAACTCCTTTGTGCGAGTGGATATGGTGGAGAGATTATCTTTACCAACATCTATACTAGAGCAAAAAAAACACAAGTTTTTCATTCAAAATCTACCGTTTGCTCTTTGGTGTTTTTAGATGAAAAATATCTTGCAGCCTCAAATGTAAATGGGGAGGTATATGTTTACAACATCCAAACATTTACATACAAAAAATACACTACGACAAAGAGAAATATACAAGGAGTGATACACCTTCGTAAAGAAAATATCTTACTTGTGTATGCTAAAGATAATTCACTTACACTTATAGACCTCCAAAGAGAACAACTTTTAGAACATAATTTTATGATATTTCATGCAATAATTAAACAAGTAGAGAGAGAAGAAAAAGGGTTTTTAATTAGTTTTACAGACCAAACTCAAGAGATGATTAGTGAACAAGAGATAAAACTAAAACTTGAACTTCTCTATAACGAGATAAGTAAAAAAGCAAATAGTGGTTACCTTACAAAAATGCAAAAGAGCATACAAACACCATCGACTCAAACATCCAACAATCCAAAAAGCTACAAAATTTTACAAGATGCTTATGCAAAAAATGATTTTAAACTATGTTATGAGATTATAGATAGATATGAACTCACAAATACACAACTATGTTCACTTTTACAAAAACATTGGAAGAAACTTATAGTAGAATGTGAGTCTTTTGCCCTTCAAGGGGATGCAAAGAAAATACTCTCAAGCCTAGGGGAACTACTCTTTATAGAGAGTCGTAGTGATATTTTAGGAGATCTACTGCGTTTGAGCTTTTATAAAAAAATCTCTATGCTTCAAGAAGAAAAAAACTACACTTCAGCACAAAATATCATCTACTCTTATGTTGATATATTTGGATATGACTGTGAGATTGCTCAAGAGATAAAAAAGTTTGAGCAGGTATCTCGAAAAAAGATTGCTATATTAACCCATAAAGAAGATAGAAAATCACGAACTTTCTGGTGGGAGTATTTCCATCAAGCCATTTAATGTTTCTACTGTCTTATCAAAGTCAGTTATAAACATAGAACCCTGAGAGATAAACTCTTCCATGTTCTTTTTCTTCTCTATCGCCTCGTCTAGTTCGCTATCACTCCCTTTTGTGTAAGCACCTATGCGAATAAGTGTCTCATTCTCTTTTAAAAGGGTGTAGAGCCTACGAAACTTGATAGCTGCCTTGAAGTGCTGTTGGCTAATGATATCGTTCATTACACGCGATGCAGAGTTAAGAATGTGTACCGGCGGGTAGATACCAAAGTCGGTCATCTCTCGTGAGAGAACTATATGCCCATCTAAAATAGAACGCGACTGATCGGCAATAGGGTCACTCATATCATCACCCTCAATAAGTACAGTAAAAAAGGCAGTAATGCTCCCTTTCCCTTCCTCTTTTCCAGCTCTTTCCATTAGTTGTGGTAAAAGAGTAAGAGAAGATGGTGGGTAACCTTTTGAGGTTGGTGGTTCACCAAGAGCTAGCCCAATTTCACGCTGTGCCATAGCAAAACGTGTTACAGAATCCATAATAAATAAAACATCTTGTTTTTTATCTTTAAAATACTCTGCCACACTCATAGCTGCAAAAGCACCATACTTTCTCATAAGAGGAGAGTCATCTGAGGTGGCTACGATTATGACGGTATTTGTTAAATCGCCCCCAAGGTTTTTCTCAATAAACTCAGGAACCTCACGCCCCCTCTCCCCAATAAGTGCAACCACTTTAATAGGAGCAGAAGAACCCCGTACAATCATGCCCATAAGGGTAGATTTTCCCACTCCACTTCCCGCAAAGATACCAAGTTTTTGCCCTTTACCACAGGTAAGTAAGCCATCTATACTTTTCACACCTACACTAAAAACTTCATCAATCATACCACGTTTCATAGCTGATATAGGTGCTTTAATAATAGGAGAAAGTTTCGAATTATTGATACTACCTTTACCATCAATAGGGCGCATAAAAGGATCAACTACACGACCAAGAAGAGACTCCCCTATGGGAATATTGAGTCCATTAGAGTCTAAAAAGACTCTATCGCCAGAACAAAAACCCTCTACAAAACTAAAAGGAGTTATAAAAAAAGTCCCTCCATCTATCTCTGTTACCATCCCTACTGTTTCTTGTCCTGTTGAGGAGGAGATTATTTTCACCATATCTGAGATACTCACCTTTAAACCTGTTGCGGTAATAACGGTTGCATTAATTTTTACTACCTCTCCAAAGGAGACTGAGTAGTTTTTTGCTGAGAGTTTCTCTTTAAGTGAACTTAGTGGCATATGGCTAGTATCTTGTACCTGTTGGTGAGTTTATAAGAGAAAAGAATTCTGCTCGTGTTTTTTCATCGCGTTTAAAAAGCCCACGAAGAGCAGATGAAGTTGTTGTAGAGTTAATTTTTTCTACACCACGCATCTCCATACACATGTGGCGAGCCTGAATCACAACTGCTACACCTTTTGGGTTAATAGTATCCATGATAGCATCAGCAATCTGTTCTGTAAGTTGCTCTTGAATCTGCATACGTCGAGCAAATACATTTACAACACGAGGAATTTTAGAGAGACCCACCACTTTACCATCAGGTATGTAAGCAACATGAACACGACCAATAATAGGAAGAAGATGATGTTCACATGTAGAATAAAATTCTATATCTTTTACCAAAACCATCTCATCATTACTTGAAGTAAAAAGGGCCTTTTTTAAGATTGCTTGAGGGTCCTCTTTATACCCACCATAAATAAATTCAAAAGATTTTCGTACACGTGAAGGGGTGTCTAATAAACCCTCACGAGAAGGGTCTTCACCAATATGAAGCATCATAGATTTTACAGCGTTTTCAAACGCCTCGTTTTTAGAATCTGACAAGATTTTGCCTTTTTAAAATTTTAATTATGATAGGGTAGCAAGAATTTGCTGAAAAAGTCATATCTTTAGGTTTTTACCTAAAGATATAAGGTTTATTTAGTGTACTAAAACGTGAGGTACAATAAGAGGATATTTTTTCATCTTACGGTAGATATGTTTACGTACCACTTGACGAAGGTCATTCTCTAATGCTTTAGGGTTTTCAATAAGCCCTGATTTAATATTAACAAGGAATTGCTCTAAGATACCTTCTACCTCTTTGGCAAAAGATTTATCTTGACGGTCAGGAACAATTCCAAATGTTGTTACCTTTGGCTTAGAAAGCATCGTCGCGTTTTGCTCACTTACTTCAGCCACAATCATCACAACACCATCAGATGCAAGTTTTTGACGATCAAGTACGATATCGTCATCAATTTGATGATTATTTTGGTTATCTATGTATGTTTTACCAGTTTTTACTGTTTTAACTTTTCTCATATACTTAGGTGCGATTTCTATTTGTTCACCATCTGTCATAAGAAGAATATTACGCTCAGGAACACCACACATCATACCAGTTTCTTTGTGTTTCATAACATGGTTATACTCACCATGTACTGGTAAGAAGAACTTAGGATTTACTAAACGTAGCATTAATTTTTGTTCTTCCATTGAAGCATGTCCTGAAACATGAATATCTTTACTCATCTCCACTTTTGCACCTGCACGTTGTAGGTGGTTTAGCATTGCTGAAATACTTCCCTCATTACCAGGAATAGCACGAGATGAAAGTACAATTAAATCTGTTGGTTTAATTTTAATGTGTCTATGCTCACCAATACTCATTCTAAAAAGAGCAGAGTTTGCTTCCCCTTGAGAACCTGTTGTCACTATAAGAACATCTTTGTCATTCATGCGTGCTACTTCATCAGCATCAACAAAAATATTTTTAGGAAATTTAATATAATCGTATTGCATTGCAATCTCAATATTTCTCTCCATTGAACGACCAATAACACATACTTTACGACCATACTTCACTCCGTACTGAATCGCTTGGTACACACGGTGAATATTTGAGCTAAATGTTGAAAGAAGTACTCTTCCTTCTGCTTTAGAAAAGATACGGTCAAGTGCAGGAGCAACACTTAGTTCAGAACCTGTTGCAACAGGATTATGGGAGTTTGTTGAATCTGAAAGAAGACATAAAACACCTTTTTCCCCATAATGAGCAAGACGATGTAAGTCTGCTGTATAACCATCTACAGGTGTATAGTCAATTTTAAAGTCACCTGTATGGATAACTGTACCCGCTTCAGTAGTAATAGCAATAGAAGAAGAATCTAAAATAGAGTGAGTCATATGCATCCACTCAACTTCAAAATCATTTCCTATTTTATATACTTCACGTTTTACAATAGGGTTAAAATACTTTCTATGCTCTTTAATATGGTGTTCATCAAACTTATTACCAATCATAGCAAGAGGTAATGGTGTTCCATAAATAGGAAATTGCATCTCTTTAAAAAGGTAAGGCATTGCACCAATATGATCTTCGTGAGCATGAGTAATAATAATACCAACAATTTTATGTTTAATCTCTCTAAGGTAAGAAAAATCTGGGATTAAAATATCTACACCATGCATAGTATCATCTGGAAAGCTCATCCCAACATCAACTAAAATTGCTTCTTTTTCTGTTTCAAAAACAGCGATATTTCCACCAATTTCACCAAGTCCACCAAGTGGTGTTACACGGATTTTTGCTTTTGAATTTAAATCAAGTTTATAGTGTGGGTTCAATCTTTGCTTGTGAGCTTCTTGATTTTTTACAACAAAAGATTTAAGGTTTTCATCTGTTGGTGTAGGTTGACGTTTATAACGATTATTTCTATTCTTAGATTTATTTGCATTGTTTGGCTTATTACCTGCTGGTTTATTCCCAGTAGGTTTTTCACCTGGTTTTGCATTTTGATTTTTATTATTTGGTCTACGATTATTGTTGTTTCTACGGTTGTTATTTGGTTTGCGTTCTGTCTGAGGTTTAGCTGCCGGTGCGGCTGCCTCTTGATTTTCTTCTGCCATCCAAACTCCTTTTTATTTTATTAATTTATAGAGTTGGTGATAGTCCTTAGTGTCAAGCTGATGAGGGCGAATCGTTAATGTAAGTTCAAGCTCTTTATAAGCCTCTTGAAGTGTACTTTTTTCATACTTGCAAGAGAGATTTTTCATCAATGTTTTTCGAGGCTGCGTAAATGCAACTCTAAGCATATCCTCAAAAGCTTTATCGCTTCTATCTCTCTTCTTTTGTATTAAAAAAACTGCAGAGTCCACTTTTGGCGGTGGATTAAAAGCAGTTGGGGGAACCTTGACTACTATATGAGTTTCTCCCACACTTTGAGCAATAATACCCAAAGAACCAAACACTTTTTCTCCACTTGATGCACAAAATTTCTCTGCTACTTCAAGCTGTACCATTACTAAAATATTCTTACACATTGGATCTGCGAGTGCTTTAAGTATAATGTTCGTAGCTATATAGTAGGGCAAGTTTGCCACTAAGTCATACGGTTCATCTATTAAAGTGCTCTGCCAAGCTTGCAACACATCCCCACAATGTAAGTGGAGTCGCTTGGTAGCGATCTCTTTTTCGAAGTTATTTTGTAACAGTTTACATAAGTCGGTATCTACCTCAAAAGCTTCTACACTTTTGACATCAACTAAAAATTTAGTTAAATCACCTAAGCCAGGCCCAATCTCCACAACCTTATGGTCATTCTTGGGCATCGCTTCGACGATTTTACTCAAAACGCTCTCATCTTTTAGAAAGTTTTGTCCAAACTTTTTCTTTGCTACAACGTTTTCTTTTTTCATAGGGATGAGTGTATACTATTATTTCTTATAATAAGGTAACAAATATCAAAAGATTAGACATTTGTTACAAAAATATGATTTTATATAAGATTTTTTATCTTTTCTTCTGAAACGGCTATAAGTCTACGCTCTAAACGATTTATTTCATCAAGTAAATTTTTAGACACTTCTTCCATCTCCGTGTAATAACCTTTTGCAAGTTCCACTTCTGAAGGGGAGGGCTCTTTTCTTTTTAAACCAAATAATTTGGCAAAAAATCCAGCCTTTTTTTCCTCAGAGAAATAAATAGTAAAAATTTTTAAATATATGTCATGTAAATTAAAATGCAAAGATTCTATCGACTGCATACATTCCAAAGGGTTGTTTGAAAGAGCATTTAAAACTTGGCCATCGCTATAAAACCATTTTCCAAATTTACATTCTGTTGAGTCTACTGGTATTGCTCCCTCATTTATATCTAAACCATTTATAAGTAATTTTGCTTTTTGCACCCATTTTATATGGGCAGTTTTTGCTGCTCGTAAATGTTCTAATATATGCTCTTTTTCCATACTTTCGCTCCAATAACTATTATAAATTATTATAGTATCATATTTATAAAAGGTCAAGTAAAAAACAACTTTAGTTATTTATATCACATAATTGCTACAAAAAGCATACCTTTACAATGTTTCACATGAAACATTGCTTATCGTATTATAAGCCTAAAGGGGTATAATTGCATTACTATATAAGAGGCTTTAAAATATTATGAATTATTTTGCAAAAAGAATCATCCCATGTTTAGATGTTAAAGATGGTCGTGTTGTTAAAGGTGTCAACTTTGTTGGACTTAAAGATGCAGGAGATCCTGTTGAAGTTGCTCGTCGTTACAATGAAGAGGGTGCAGATGAGCTTACATTTTTAGACATAACTGCTTCTTCAGATAATCGTGACACTATTGTTGATGTTGTTGCACAAGTTGCCCGTGAGATTTTCATACCCTTAACTGTTGGTGGAGGAATCCGTAAACTCGATGATATTTACAAACTCCTCAATGTGGGTTGCGACAAAGTAAGTGTAAACTCTGCAGCTATTAAACGCCCAGAACTTATAGATGAGGGTGCAAAGCGTTTTGGTTCTCAATGTATTGTTACAGCCATAGATGTTAAAAAAACTGGTGATGTTTATAATGTCTACTTAAATGGTGGACGAGTAGATACTGGCATAAATGCTGTAGAGTGGGCAAAAGAGGTAGTAGATCGTGGATGTGGTGAAATTCTTCTTACTTCGATGGATGCAGATGGTACAAAAGCAGGTTTTGAACTTAATATTACAGAACAGATTAGTCATGCTGTCAATGTTCCTGTCATAGCAAGTGGTGGAGCAGGAACTATGCAACATATAAAAGAAGCCTTTGATTGTGGAGCAGATGCTGCACTTGCTGCTAGTATCTTTCATTTTAAAGAGATAGATATAATGGATTTAAAACATTACTTAGATGAACAAAACATTCCGGTACGCCTTTAGATGATTATCTGTGCTGGAAATAACGAAACATTTGAATTTGCAACTCCTATGGGAGTAGGGCTTCTCGAAACCACACTTAATCTAACTCGACTTTGTCTTTTTGATAAACCAGAATTTTTACTTTTTGTAGGAAGTGCAGGAAGCTACGGAGCATTAAATATATTTGATATAATTGAGAGTAAAACAGCAGCTAACATCGAGTTGTCTTTTTTAAGTAATGATGCTTATACTCCTCTTGATAATGTAGTAACAACTAACACTACTAACAAAAAAGATATAATCATTAACTCCTCTAACTATATTAGCACGAATGAAACACTTACAAAAAAGTTTTTAAACTTAGGAGTAGGTGCAGAAAACATGGAATTTTTTGCAGTCTTACAAGTTGCACAAGAGTTTAACATACCGGCTGGTGGCGTTTTTTGTATAACAAACTATACAAACGAAAATGCTCATGCAGACTTTATGAAAAACCATAAACAAGCAAAAGAACTACTTACACAACATATAAAAAAACGCATAGAGGAACTAACAAAATCATGAATCAACTCAAACCATCCCTTATGGATTTTACCCTCAAAGAGCTCCAAGAAAAAGTAAAACCTTCATTTCGTGCTAAACAAATTTATGGCTGGCTCTACCATCAATATGCTTCAAATTACGATGAGATGAAAAATATTCCAAAAGCAATGAAAGAGGAGTTGGCAAAAGAGTATGTTGTTAATCCTCTTAAAATTGTCAATAAAGAAGAATCAAGCGATGGCACCATAAAATATCTTCTATCGCTCCAAGATGGCAAAACAATGGAAGCTGTATGGCTTAAGATGAAAGAGGAACAAAGAGACGAAAATGGAGAGCTTACACAAGAAGCAAAATACACCATCTGTGTTTCTACACAAGTAGGGTGCAAGGTAGGGTGTACTTTTTGTTTAACTGCAAAAGGTGGTTTTACAAGAGATTTAAGTGCAGGGGAGATTGTTGCCCAAGTAGTTACTTTAAAACGCGATAATTCCCATAAGCATAACCGTAAACTTAATATTGTCTATATGGGAATGGGTGAACCACTCGATAACCTAACAAACTTAGCTAAAGCGATAGAGATTTTTAAAGAAGATGATGGGCTTTGTATTAGTGGCAAACGCCAAACTGTTAGTACCAGTGGTCTTAGCACAAAAATAGATAAACTTGGGGAGATGGACTTAGGTGTTCACATCGCCATTTCACTTCATGCTGTTGATGATAAGCTTAGAAGTGAACTTATTCCTATGAATAAAGCACACAATATTAGCTCCATAATAGAAGCGGTCAAACGTTTCCCTATAGACACTCGTAAGCGTGTTATGTTTGAATACCTTGTTATTAAAGAAAAAAATGATGACTTAGGCTCTGCTAAAAAATTAGTAAAACTACTAACAGATATAAAAGCAAAAGTAAATCTCATCTACTTCAATCCATACCCAGGAACTGACTACAAAAGGCCAGAGAGAAAAGATATGGTGGCGTTTCAAGAGTATTTAGTACAACATGGTCTTCTCTGCACAATTAGAGACTCTAAAGGAATCGACATTAGTGCAGCTTGTGGACAATTAAAAGAAAAAACTGAGGGAGAACTCAATGGGTGATTTTACAGGTGTAGATATAGCAGAGGTTATACTTATAGTTGCTGTTTTCATTGTTGGAGTTGGTGGCTTTATTTATGCTGCTACTAAAGAAGATTAGTCTGTAATCTTTTTGCAACCGACATTATGATAATATTATATAATTAAATAACAAGGAGTTACAGATGGCTGAAAAAATGGATAGCGATAGAATCAGAGAGATATATAAGCTTTGTAAAGCTCACTTTGGTGATGTTCGTTTTGTAGGTATTAAATACCATAACAAAATAGGATGGATGGCAAAGGCACAACTTGGTGATGATTTTGAGAACTTAACAGCTGACGGTAAAACAAGTACTGATGCATTAAGAAACTTAAGAGCACGTGTGAAAAAAATTATAAAAAGATACAACGGCGTTTAATAGCCAAAAAGAGGTAAACGACCAACACACCAGGGAGGTCGTTTATGAATGTAATAATACCCTACTTTTCTTATAGAAATCTAAGCAACTACTTCTAAATAAGCATATAAATAAAAAATCAACAAAATTCTACTTTTCCCTCTTAAAATAAATTATATTTACAAAAAAAATACAAAATATTATCTAAAGTGTGCAATATTCACACATTGTTCTAAGTTGTGAATAAAATCTAAAAAAAGAGTGAACTAAATCTTACAATTTACTCACTTTTTAAGATTTTATTTAGATAAAATGGAGCTTAATAATATATAAGAATAGATTTAAATCCCTATATTAAGGGCTTTGAAGCAATATATTAAAAAAATAATCACATAATGTGAAAAATAAATGGATGGTGAAAAAAAGTTATTCACATTAAGTGTTTCTATCCAAAAATAATTATCGAATAACTCTCTCTAGGGCAATCTTCTCAAAATCAATTTTACTTTTAATTTTGTAACTCTTATCATAAAGTTCAAACTCCAACTCACTTGCATGTAGAAGTAATCTACTTGCACCACTTAACCCAATTCTCTCTTTTGGGCTTAGTTCTTTATCTAAGTAACGAATAAAATTTTCTTTTGTTTGACCATAAATAGGATCACCAACAATTGGATGTTTCACGTGAAACAGATGTACACGTATTTGATGTTGGCGACCTGTATATGGTGAGCACTCTATTAAACTCATATCTAGCTCAGGAAAGTATTTTAAAGGCTTAAAGCTAGTCTTAGATGCTTTTCCTTTCTCATCTACCTTTACCACCATTCTCACTACAGCACTATCGTCTTGAGCACGTAAAAGTGGAGCTTCAACAACAAGTTCTTTATCGAACTTACCGTGAACAAGTGCGAGATATTTTTTTTGCATATCTCTCTCTTGAAACATCATCTTAATATCTCTCTCACTCTTTTTATTTACAGCACATAAAACAAGTCCACTTGTTTCTTTATCTATACGATGAGCAATGTTTGCATCACGACCAAACTGAAACTTTAGTTCATCAATAAGAGAGTAGGGTGTTGCTTTTGTTTGTGGATGGATTAAAACGCCACTTGGCTTATCGAAAACAACAAACTCCTCTTCTACATAGGTAGGCTCTAAACCTTTCGTAATTGGCTCAAAATAGATAAACTCTACTTCACCCTCAATCTCTCCTGCAGTTTTCACCATCTTCTCACCATTCACAAGTATGCGCCCCTTAGATATAAAACGCTGTGCTTCACGTTGAGTGTAATTTAACTCCTGCATCAAAAACAAAAAGGCTTTTATCTTCTCGTTTACTATAAATGTTTTTTTTACAAATGGCAATCTTAATTCCTCTATTATGATATTTATAGTAAAATGTCATACTTAATTTAGAGCGAATTTTAGCACAATTAATTTCATAATATAAAGGTATAAAATGGTAGAGAGATATTCACGCCCAGAGATGGCAGAGAAATGGACACAACATGCAAGATATGCAGCATGGCTTGAAGTAGAAAAAGCAGCTGTTAAAGCTTGGGCAAGACTTGGAAAAATTCCTCAAGAAGATGCAGATAAAATTGTTAAAAATGCAAGTTTCTCAGTTGAACGTATAGAAGAGATTGAAGCAGTTACAAAACATGACCTTATCGCGTTTAACACAAGTGTATCTGAAAGTCTTGGTGATGAATCTCGTTGGTTCCACTACGGTATGACATCTTCTGATGCAGTTGATACTGGTGTAGCACTTCAAATGCGTGACTCTTTAAATATTGTTATAGCAGATGTAAAAATGCTTATGGAATCAATTAAGAAGAGAGCACATGAGCATAAGATGACTCTTATGGTTGGGCGTTCACATGGTATTCATGGTGAGCCTATCACTTTTGGTCTTACATTAGCTGTTTGGTATGATGAAGTTGCTCGTCACCTTTTAAACCTTGAACAAACTATGGAAGTAATTGCTGTTGGTCAAATCTCTGGAGCTATGGGTAACTTTGCACATGCACCACTTGAACTAGAAGAGTATGCAATGGAAGAACTAGGTCTTAAACCAGAGCCATGTTCTAACCAAGTTATACATCGTGACAGATATGCAAGACTTGCAACTGCCTTAGCTCTTCTTGCTTCTTCAGTAGAAAAATTTGCTGTACAAGTAAGACACCTTCAACGTACGGAAGTATATGAAGCTGAAGAGTTCTTTGCAAAAGGTCAAAAAGGTTCTTCTGCAATGCCTCACAAACGTAACCCTATTCTTACTGAGAATATTACCGGTCTTGCACGTATGATTAGAGCTTATGCTAACCCAGCTATGGAAAATGTTGCACTATGGCATGAGCGTGACATTTCTCACTCATCTACTGAGCGTTTTTGGTTACCAGATGCTTTCATCACTATGGATTTTATGCTTCACCGTATGAATAACGTTATAGCAAACCTTACAGTTTTCCCTGAGAACATGATGAAAAACCTAAACCTAACAGGTGGACTTGTTTTCTCTCAACGTGTTTTACTAGAACTTCCACTTCAAGGGGTTAGTCGTGAAGATGCTTACCGTATTGTTCAAAGAAACGCGATGAAAGTTTGGGAAGAGATTCAAAATGGTCGTCCAACTACAAATGAAAAAGGGGAATCACTCTACCTTAACCATTTACTAGCAGATGAAGAACTTAGAAGTAAGCTCTCCGAAGAAGAGATTCGTGAGTGTTTTAACTACGATTATTACACTAAAAATGTTGACAACATTTTCAAACGTGTTTTTAAATAACAATCACTAAAACATCACTAGTATAGCCCTTTGGGTTATGCTAAACATCACTCCAATTAATAGCTCTCTACAAGTTTAAAAATTCACTCTAAAAATCTTTTACTTTAATCTTTTCTACAATATAGTTTCGATAAAATCAATTACTTTTTCATCGATTTTTTATGTGATTTTTTTTTAAAAGAATTATGTAAAAAATCTCAATATATATATCAGGGAACCTATATGATAACAGTAATTAAAAGAAATGGAAGAACAGAACCTCTAGACATTTCAAAAATTCAAAAATACACTTCAGCAGCAGTAAAAGATTTAGTTAATGTAAGTCAAAGTGAACTTGAAGTTGATGCGCAGATTCATTTCCGTGATGGCATAACATCTAAAGAGATTCAAGAAACACTTATAAAAACAGCTGTAGATAAAATCGACATAGATGCTCCAAACTGGACTTTTGTAGCATCGCGTTTATTTATTTTTAATCTTTACCACCAAGTCAATGGTTTTACAGGTTATTGTAAACTAGAAAAATACTTTGAAAAAGGGGAAAAAGAGGGGCGCATTCTTTTAGGTCTTAGAGAGATGTATGACTTAGATGAATTAGAAAAACACTTAGTACCTGAACGCGATTTTCAATTTAACTACCTTGGTGTAAAAACACTTTATGACAGATACCTCATTAAAGACAGCCAAGGCAACCCTATAGAGCTTCCTCAACATATGTTTATGGCCATAGCAATGTTCTTAGCACAACGTGAAGAGAATCGCCAAGAGTGGGCTATTAAATTTTATAACATGATCAGTAAGTTTGAAGTGATGTTAGCAACACCAACACTTAGTAATGCAAGAACAACACGCCACCAACTTTCATCTTGTTATATCGGTTCAACTCCTGACAATATCGAAGGTATTTTTGATACTTACCAAGAGATGGCTATGCTATCTAAATTTGGTGGGGGAATTGGTTGGGACTGGACACAAGTTCGCTCAATGGGTTCATTTATTGATGGACATAAAAATGCAGCAGGTGGAACAGTTCCATTTCTAAAAATTACAAACGACATCGCAATTGCAGTTGATCAACTCGGAACTCGTAAAGGGGCTATCGCTGTTTATTTAGAACCTTGGCACATAGATATAAATGATTTTCTTGACCTAAAGAAAAACTCTGGTGAAGAGCGTCGTCGTGCACATGACCTTTTTCCTGCAATGTGGCTTAATGACCTCTTTATGCAAAGAGTTCAAGAAGATGGCATATGGACACTCTTTGACCCTTATGATGTACGTGAACTCTCAAATATGTATGGAGATGAATTTAACAAACACTACCAAGAGTTAGAACAAGATGAATCAATCATCAAAGAGAGACTCAAGGCAAAAGATTTATGGAAAAAAATCTTAACATCTTACTTTGAAACTGGTAGTCCTTTCCTCTGTTTTAAAGACAATGCCAACCGTGCAAATCCTAACGATCACTTTGGTGTTATACGTAGTTCTAACCTTTGTACTGAGATTTTTCAAAATACAGAGCCTAACCATTACAAAATTAAGTTTGTTTTTGAAAATGGCGAAAGCATAAGTTATGAAGAGGAGGAGATGGTTACTGTAGATAGCGGTATAACAAAACCTGCTAAAAAAGTAACTGCTCTTGATTCACTTGGTGGACTTCCTATATTTGTTGTAGAAAAAGAGAAAATAAATGGTGCAACTGCTGTTTGTAATCTTGCTTCTATTAACCTTTCACGTATTCACGAAAAAGCAGATATAGAACGTATTGTACCAACTGCCGTAAGATGTTTGGACAATGTTATAGACCTTAACTTTTACCCAGTAGAAAAAGTAAAACGTACAAATATGAAAAGTCGTTCTATTGGTCTTGGTGTTATGGGTGAAGCACAAATGTTAGCAGAAAAAGGAATTATGTGGGGAAGCCAAGAACACTTTGACAAAATAGATGAAGTTATGGAATCTGTTTGCTATAACACTATCTCAGCTTCTTCTGATTTGGCACTAGAAAAAGGTACATATCCGGAATTTCAAGGAAGTAAATGGAGCCGTGGTATCTTCCCTCAAGATCATGCAAATGCAGAGGTTATAAACCTTGTTGACCGTGGTGGACTTTTTGCTTCGGCTTACGAGTGGGATGAGTTGCGTTCAAAGGTAAAAAAACAAGGTATGCGTAATGGTTATCTTATGGCTGTTGCACCTACGAGTTCTATCTCTATTCTTACAGGAACAACTCAAGCAATTGAGCCAGTGTTTAAACGTAAGTGGTCTGAAGAGAACTTATCTGGTCTTATCCCTGTTGTTGTACCAAACCTCTCTCCTGAAACTTGGGCTTATTACACTCCAGCATATGACTTAAACCAAACGGTACTTATTAAAGCTGCGGCAATACGTCAAAAGTGGATAGACCAAGGGCAATCACTTAACATCTTTATTACGCTTGATAAAGCAAGTGGACGTTACTTAAATGAAATCTATATGTTAGCATGGAAACTTGGCCTTAAATCTACTTACTACCTACGTTCACAATCTCCAGAGATGGCAAGTGATGTAGAAGATAGAAGCATGGAATGTGTTGGTTGTCAGTAGGCCATAGATGAAACCACTTCTTCCTAAAGATACTTCTAGTTTTATACAAAGGTTTGGAAATTTCTTAGATGGAGAGCTTCGCTCATTTGAAATTCTCTCTCCAAGCTCTATGAAACTTACATTGGCGGGACAAGATGGTGCAAGAGGCTTTGACTGGATAAGTATAGAGTTAGCGTTTCATGGCGTTTGTGATGCTTCTTTAGAGGGAAGTGACTCCTTACATCTTATAGATATGAGTGAGGGTATTTCACTCTCTTATAAAGACAATTTTGTTTTTAAAATCAATGCTTCAACTTTTTATATAGTATGTGAAACAATAAAATACCAAGAGGGGACTTTTTAAATGAAATACTTAGTTACAGACGACTCTAAACTCGCACGCTTAAGCTTAGTAAAATCACTGAAGGCTGTTGCAGGGGATGTCTCTATTTTTCAAGCAACCAATGGATTAGAGGCTCTTAAAGTAATGAAAGAAGAAAAAGTTGATGTTGTATTTTTAGACCTCACTATGCCAGAGATGGATGGATACGAAGCCCTTCCAAAACTTTTAGAACTCAATCCAAAGGCAAATATCATAGTTGTTTCTGCAGATGTTCAAACAAAGGCTAAAGAGAGAGTGATAGCACTTGGTGCACAACTCCATATGCAAAAGCCCATCAATGTAGAGAAAATGCAAGATATACTGGATATACTTTAAAATGAAAGAGTTTACACTCAACGAAGATGAGCAGGATGTACTTCAGGAACTTATGAATGTTGCATATGGAAATGCCACAGCAGTTGTTGCAGAGATGTTAGATGCCTTTGCTTCGCTTAGTATTCCAAATATTAAAGTGATGCCTACAAAAGAGCTACTGAAAACTTTTCAAGAGCTTAAAAATAGTAGCTACTTCTTTTCAACACAAGCATTTAATGGAGAATTCAATGGAGAGAGTGCTTTTTTTATTAATGAAACAAGTGCTCAAAACCTTGCAAAACATCTTGAACTTGAAACTCAAGAAGATTTAGATGATGCCATCTTGGAACTAACAAACGTTTTAACATCTACCCTGACAACAAAACTTGCACAAGAGATGAACACAGAGGTGAGTTTTTCACTTCCAAGTATCTCAAAAATACCTCTGAGTGAAGTAGAAAATATAGACACTTTTTTACAATATTCTCAAGTTATTGTTATTGATACAGAGCTTGATTTTCAAGATCAAAAAATTAATGGCAATATTTTTATACTTACAAAAGATGAATCGATACAATGGCTAAAAACTCAGCTCAATACGATACTCGAACAACTCATATAGATACAAAGATTGTCTCTAACATAGACAATGGAATTTTAATTCTTGATGATAATCTCATTATTTACCATTACAACAAATGGCTAGAACTTCAAACAAAAAGAAAAGAGCAAGATGTTCTAGGTCAAAAGATAGATACTATTTTTCCAACAATTAATGTCAAAACACTTACAAGAAAAATAAAAACTGCTCTAAGAATGGGTACACCTACATTTTATACAGCAAGTACATCCAAATACCTTATACCCATTAGTATCAACCAAATTAAAAACTCTAACTTTAGCCATATGCAACAAGATGTCAGTATTATCCCTTTTGATACAGACAAAAAACAAGTTGCTCTTATAATTACCGACCAAACTATTATGGCACAAACACATGCCTTACTCCAAAAAAACATTAAAAAAGTACAAGAACTCAATGCACAGCTTATCAAAGAGAAAGAACACTCACAAAGACAACATGAGCAACTCTTAGCACACTCAAGAAGTGCAGCTATGGGTGAGATGATTAGCATGATAGCACATCAATGGCGACAACCACTCTCTCTTATAAATACAATTATTGCTAGTTTACAAATAAAACAGGAGTTACACTCTTTAACTAAAGAGATGATGAGAGAGTCCTTTGAAAAAATTGAAAAGACTGTTTTTTATCTTTCTGAAACCATTAACGATTTTAGAGATTACTTTAAACCAAACAAGACAATTACAGAGGTAAACCTCTCTGAACTTTTTAACAAATCTGTTTATTTTATGACAAATGAGATAACACAGTCTGACATTCAATACACTGCAAACATCGATACAGATATTGTGATACAAACATATAAAAACGAGCTTCTTCAATGTATTATAAACATTATTAAGAACTCCCTTGATGCTTTTGTAGAAAACAATAACGATCACAAACAGATTAATATTAGAGCAATCAAGAAAAAGAATTTCCTCCTTATTGAGATTAAAGACAATGCAGGAGGCATAAAAAAAGAAATTTTAAATAAAATATTTGAACCTTACTTCTCTACAAAGAGTAAAAATGGAACAGGACTTGGACTTTATATGTGTAAGACAATCATTCATGAACATTTAGATGGTAAAATTACAATTAAGAGTGAAAACAACTCTACAACAACTCTTATGGAGTTGCCCTATAAACTTAAAAAAGATAAAGGAGACAATTATGAGAGTAGTATGTCCACACTGCCTAAGTGTTAATAATGTTCCTCAAAAAGAGAGTTACAAAAAAGCAAATTGTGGGAAATGTAAAGGTTCCCTTTTAGATACAAAACCTATTGAACTTACAGATACTAATTTTGATGAAGTTGTCGTCAACAGTGATATTCCTGTTATAGTCGATTTTTGGGCACCTTGGTGTGGTCCTTGTAAAATGATGGGACCCGTTTTTGAAAAAACTGCTACAAAGTTTCCCCTTAAAGCACTTTTTGTTAAGGTCAATACAGAAAATGAACAAAATTTAGGTGCTCGTTTTGGGATACGAAGTATTCCCACTTTAATGGTGTTTAAAAATGCTAAAGAGGTTCACAGAGTAAGTGGTGCTCTCGATGAAACATCATTAATAAATATGATTAAAAGTTTTATAGATTAACTTTAAGTAATAATTTTGTAAAATGTAAAACTTAAACTTTCTTAAAAAGGCTACATATGCAAAATTATTACATTTTAGCTGTAGATGATGAACCCTTTAATCTAGACCTTATTGAAGCAGCATTTCTCGAATACAACAATGTTATAATCACTTATGCTTCAAGTGGTCAAGAGGCTTTAGTTCTTTTAGAAGAGAAAGATTTTAATGTTGTACTTTTAGACATTAGTATGCCAAAAATGGATGGTCTTGAAGTACTCCAAAAAATTAAATCTAATAAGAAACATATTCTTCTCCCTGTCCTTATGGTAACTGCCAATACAGAAAAAGAGAAAGAAGCACTGACACTTGGAGCAAGTGACTTTATATCAAAACCTTATGATATCAACATTTTATGTGCAAGAACCATCAACTATGCACAACTTCATAGCCTTACACAACAGGTACAAAATCAAAATATTATACTTGAACAAAAGGTACATGAAAGAACTCTCGCTCTTGAAGAATCTCTTAGAATATCTAAAGAAACAGAGTTTGAAATATCAACAAGACTTGGACGAGCTGGAGAGTCTCGAGACCCTGAAACAGGTGGACATATTAAACGTATGAGCCACTACTCAAAGCTTCTTGCAGAGCTTTATGGTTTAGACAAGAAAGAGTGCGAACTTATTTTATATGCTGCACCACTTCATGACATAGGAAAAATTGCTATTAAAGATGCCATATTATTAAAACCTGGTCGCTTTGAACCTCATGAGTACCAACAGATGCAAGAGCATGCTCAACTTGGTGCCCTAATGCTTGAGGGAGCCGATAGATACCCCGTACTTAAAGCTGGACATATCATTGCCCTAGAGCATCACGAAAAGTATAATGGAACAGGTTATCCAAATGGTAAAAAAGGGACAGATATTCACTTATATGCTCGCATAGTCGCTATTGCCGATGTCTTTGATGCACTTAGTTCTAAACGCTGTTACAAAGAGCCTATGCCCCTTGAAAAAGTTCTTGACATTATGAAAAAAGACACCCCATCACATTTTGATCCAGAACTTATGCAAATCTTTTTAGATAACCTAGAAAAGTTTTTAGAGATTAAGGAGATTTTTAAAGATGAAAACTGCCAACCACTTCATACAGAAGTAAAAATTCAAAGTGAAAAAAAGCTTAGTATTTTATTTGTAGATGATAATGAACTCAATAGAATTCTTATAACAGAGATGCTAGGTCTTCTATTTCCAAATATTACTATTGTTTCTAAAGAAAATGCTTCTGAAGCCTTAAAGTCAGAACTATCACAATACAGTCTTATCTTAACAGATATCTCTATGCCAGGTGTAGATGGTTATGAATTTTACACCCTTCTCAGAAACGAAAAAGGTATATCTGCTCCTATTATTGCCATAACAGGGCTTGATTCAAATGAACATAAAGATAAAATTCTTCAACATGGTTTCAATGATTATATTGCTAAACCTTTAGATATACATGAACTAGAAAATTCTATTAAAAGGTTTCTATAAAGATGAAACACCTTACTTTTACACTTAATGATACAAAAGCTTATACAAAAGCACTCAAAGAATCAAAAAAGAAAAAATACACATCTACACTTATTCAAATATATACTGCACCTATAAAAAAGAAAAAGATTCAAAAAATTTTAGATAAGCTCGTAGAAGAGTTTCCAAGAGCCATACTTATTGGGGCTTCAACTGCTGGTGAAATCTCTAATGCACATATGTATGAAAACTCTACTGTTATTAGTATCTCTCTTTTTGAAAAAACAAAGCTCCAAAGCTCTTATGTTCAAAAGATTACCAATAAAACAGGCCAAAAAGTTTCTCAACAAATCACTCAAAAATATACTAAAGCAGCCATTATTTTAAGTGAAGGCCTACAAGGGGAAGATTATGAAGGGTTTATGAAAGGGATTAAAGAGCATAACCCTCACTTAATCGTCTCTGGTGGTCTTGCTGGAGACAACTTTAAACTCAAAAAGACTTTTGTTTTTCTACAAAATAAAATTTATATAAAAGGTGCTATTGGTGTCTCTTTTTCTGCTAAAAACTTACAAGCAACTAATAGCTATAACCTAAACTGGATTCCCATTGGTAAAAAATTTACCATTACATCTTCAGATGCAAATATAGTCCATACCATTGACGATGAACCTGCAGTAGATATATTTAAACGCTACCTTGGCTCACAAATCTTTGAAAATAATGCTGTAGCACTTCCCGATTTTCAACTCCTATTTAAAGAGGGGTCAACAACAGTATCACGAACACCACTAGCCGTGCAAGACAACTCTCTTGTTTTTGCAGCTCCTCTCAAGGAGGGTCAAGTGGTACAGTTTGGTTTTTCTAATGCTTCTGCTGTTATCTCTGGAGCACAAAGTATAAACACACAACTTACTCAAACTCCCGCACAGGCTATCTATATTTTTTCTTGTATTGCTAGAAAAACATTACTTGGTAAGGTTTTAGAGCATGAGTTTCAAGCATTTGATACCATTGCTCCCACAGCTGGTTTTTTTACTTATGGCGAGTTTTATAGCACAAATGCAAATAATGCTTTACTTAACTGTACAACAACCATACTGGTCCTATCAGAAACCAAAAAGACTCAAAAAATTAAAAATATAAAGCAAAAAGAGAATAAAAACTTAGAAAATATAACATTTTCTGCACTCACACACTTTATAAAACAGACTTCTGAAGAATTAAACTCTAATGTTAAACTTCTCAATCAGTATAAGAATGCTGTTGACCTCTCTTCTCTTGTTTCAAAAACAGACCTTGAGGGTAATATAAGCTATGTAAATGATAATTTTTGTAAGGTAAGTCAATACTCTAAAGAGGAACTTATAGGTAAGAACCATCGTTTAATACGCGATGAAAAGATGTCCTCTTTTACCTTTAAAAAAATGTGGCATAGCATCACTCGAGGAAAAGTTTGGAGAGGACTTATATCTAACAAAGCAAAAGATGGCTCAATCTATTATGTAGATGCAACGGTAATGCCTATTTTTGATAAAAATAATAAAATAGAAGAATTCATCGCTATTAGACAAGATGTTACCAAGCAGATTCAATCTAAACGAAGAATTATAGAAAAAGAGAAACTTATTAAAGCCATCTTTGATAACCAAGATAGCATTGTTATTTATGCCTCAAAAACAAAAGGGATGTTAAGTGTTAATAAAAAGCTTTTTGAATACTTTGATTACAAAAATCTTGAAGACTTTAAAGCAAAACATTCATGTATTTGTGACCTTTTTATAGAAGAAGATGGCTACACTTATCCCTCAAAGCATCAAAACTGGCTTAATGATATAGCAGAAGGAACAAGTTCTCTACAAAAAGCAAAAATGAGAATTAAAGATGGCACTGTTCATACTTTTAACATAGTAATCAAAAAACTTGAAGATGAATATGTCATTAATCTAAACGATATAACCTCCCTTGAAGATGCTATTCATCAAGCACATCTCTCAGAAAAAGCAAAATCAACATTTTTAGCAAATATGTCTCACGAAATTCGTACACCACTTAATGGTATTTTAGGTTTTACAGATATTTTAACAAAAAAAGAGCTTGACAAAGATTCAAAACGCTATGTAGATATTATTCATAAAAGTGGCGAAACACTCCTTAATGTTGTGAATGATATTTTAGATTTTTCTAAAATAGAGAGTGGAGAATTATCACTCTATGAACATGAAGTAAACCTTTTTGAAGAGATGGAAGCCTCTGTTTCTACCTTTGCTTCTGTCTCTAAAAATAAATCAATTGATTACTTTGTGTATGTTGATACCAAAATACCTAAACTTCTTGAGTGTGATATTCAAAGAATTAAACAAGTAATGAATAACCTCACAAGCAATGCTATAAAGTTTACTCCAGAAGAAGGTGTCGTTTATGTTACCATTAAATTACAAGAGATAAAAAAAGATAAAGCTACTCTTAGTTTTAGTGTTAAAGATAGTGGTATAGGGATTCCAAAAGAGAAACAAGCAAGCATATTTAATGCCTTTTCCCAAGCAGATAATTCCATTAGTAGAGAGTTTGGAGGAACAGGTCTCGGACTTGCCATTAGTAGTCAATATATAAAAATGATGCATTCAAAACTTCAGGTTACAAGCCAAGAGGGCAAAGGAAGCGAATTTTTCTTTGAACTTGAACTTCCAATTATTAATAAAGAAGAAGCATTTGAATATGGTGCAAATCTTCGTAACATTAATATAAAATTACTTAATTCTCAAGATAAAATAGTATGTGGCATAAACGAAATAATTTCTAGCTACCTTGATGCATGGCAATGTCCCTATGAAGAGATTGACAGTTTAGATATGCTCGATGAAAATACAGACATTCTTGTCGCTTGTGCTAAAATCTTTGATAATGAACAGTGTCAAAAAGCTTTAGATAAATTTGAAAAACTCCAACTTATCTACATAGAAGGTGCAGAAACAAACTTTAGTTGTCCTCATAAAAAATTCCATCCAATAGAGCAACCTATGACTGGTTCTGCTCTCTTTGACAAACTTATAACACTAACAAACTCAAATTATAAGTTGCTTACATTAGAAAATAAAAACAGTGAAACCTTACAGTTTAAAGGTTCAATTCTTGTAGCAGAAGACAATGAAACAAATCAGATGCTTATCTCTATTATGCTTGAAGAGAAGGGGCTTGATTTTATTATTGTCAATAATGGTCAAGAAGCAGTAGATGCAGCACTTAAAGAAGAGTATGACATCATTTTTATGGATATTAACATGCCTATTCTTGATGGAGTGAGTGCTACTAAAATATTAAGAGAGGCAAACTATACTAAGCCTATTGTCTCTTTATCTGCCAATGTAATAGAATCAGATATTATCTCTTTTAAAGAAGCGGGTGTTGATGACACTCTCAATAAGCCTATTATTCCAAAAGAGTTAGACAAAATTCTTAGCCAATACCTTACAAAAGAGACTCAAAAAGAGCAAGAAACTCTCACCTTTGATACCGTAAACATAGAGGCTCTTGCAAAACAACTCTCCATTCCAAATGAAACCATTATTTTAAAGCTTCTCAATAGCTTTGCAACTACTATTACACAGATGCAAACAAAACTCAAAGAGGATGGATTAGATAAAGACATAGCACATAATATTAAAGGTGTTGCGGGAAATTTACGTTTTCATAATCTTTATGAGCTTACTATTGAGATTGAAAAGTATCTTGAAGAACATAAAAAAGAAGATGCATTAGAGTATCAAGAAACTCTTTTAAAACACCTAGAGTATCTTCAAAAAGAGATAAAACTACTAAATAAATAGGTATCTATCTCCGTGCTCTTGCATCTTTTCTATGTTTGTCTGTGCCTTTTTATATAAAAGAGGTACAGACTCTGTGGCATCTGTTATATGATGAAAAACTATGGAAAAACTTATGGCCTTTGCTAAAGCTTTTTCATCAGAAAGACCAAGAGTTATGGCTTCATAAAGATTTTTCATAGTTTGTAGTTCATAATCTTTGAGAATTATGGCAAAACTAACACCATGTAACTTAGCTATAACGGCGTTTGAAGGGGATGCTTTTTGTAAAAGCTTTGAAAAGAGTCTTATAATCTTATTTGCACCTAAAAATCCATATAAAGAGTTTACTTTTTCAAATCTATTAATTTTAATATACACAAACCAAAAGTTTTTCCCTTTTGTTTGATAAGCTTTTAATTGTGAATCAAAATAGAGGGCATTATATAACTTTGTAAGCGGGTCGGTTATGCTAAGTTGTGCTAGTTTTGATTGTTTATGTTTTATCTCTTGAAGGTAAGCTAAATTTTGTAAGTGTGTTTTTACTCGTACCTTTAGCTCTACACCATTAAAAGGTTTAGTAATATAATCTATACCACCAACCTCAAAAGCACGAGAGATATACTCTATATCTGTTTGAGCTGTTAAAAATATAACTGGAATATCTTTTGTTTTAGCATCCTCTTTTAACATCTTACACACCTCAAACCCATCACGATTAGGCATATTAATATCTAAGAGTATTAAATCAATTTTATGCTTTAAAACACTCTCTATTGCACCTTTTGCATTAAGTGCAAAAGAGAGATTATAACCCTCCTCTTTTAGGTAAACGCCAACAAGTTCTATATTAAACTTTTCATCGTCTACTATTAAAATATGAAAGTTATTATTTGTTTTCATACTATTTTATATACGAACAGCAGTAGTCAGTAACTGTTTTAATTTTAAGATCAAATGAGGAGTTAGCAGGTACATTAAAAGTCTCTGGAGTGTTAAGAGTTTTCCACTCTTCACCTGGAAGTTTTACATCTAACTCACCACTTAAAATTTCCATAATCTCCGCATCGTTTGTTCCAAAAGTATACTCACCTGGAAGCATAATACCTAAAGATTTTATAGTTCCATCACTAAACTCTAAAGTTCTGCTTGTTACTTTTCCATCGTAGTAAATATTTGCCGCTTTTGGTACCGTTACATTTTCAAATTTATTCAAGATTTTTTCCTTTTTTTATTTATAAAATAATATCCTAAGATTGCATATATTGTAGCTTGAATAAGTAAAATTGCATAATTATTTAAAACCATATCAAAAGAAGCACCCATTTGATTGAGTTTTAAAAAGCCCTCTATTGCCGTTGTTGAAGGTACTAAGTTTGAAAGAAAAAGTAGCCATTTTGGAAGGGCTTCAAGAGGCCATACAAAACCTGCACTAAAAACTAAGGGTAAAGAGCTAAAAAGAATAGCTGGAGTTGCCATTTCACGAGAAGAAAAAAGAGTACCTAAGAAAATTCCTAAAAAGATACTTGCACTTAAAAACATAGTACTAAAAAGGAGTAGGTCCCTTAAATTAGCCAAATGTGTAATATGAAAATACTCAAAACTAAAGCCAAAATAAAACATAAGATGGATGCTAAAGAGTACAAAAAAGATGATAAAACGCGAAACAAACACATAAAGGGGAGAGCTTTCATAATTGTAATTTTTATAGGCTCTTTCATTTACTCCACCACCAATAATACCAAGACCAATAAGCATAATTTGTTGTAAAATCAGAACAAACACAGCAGGAACAACATACTGTGTGTAGGAGTTGTTTTTGTTAAAAAGATTAATCACATTAAGTTTAAAAGGGGTGTATTCT
>Ga0256828_1000545_pt1 | contig 24845 bp, 30 predicted proteins | sample CV88metaG_FD_185993 | JGI IMG/M metagenome (GOLD analysis project Ga0256828, IMG submission 185993) | Hydrothermal vent microbial communities from East Pacific Rise, Pacific Ocean - CV88 | ecosystem: Environmental > Aquatic > Marine > Hydrothermal vents | place: Pacific Ocean: East Pacific Rise...
AACCTACCCTGACCAAGAAAAACTAAAACAGGTAGAAAAGAAATTAAAATCATATCCACCTCTAATATTTGCAGGAGAGGCTAGAACACTTAAAGAAAATCTTGCAAAAGTAGGAAGAGGTGAAGCATTTTTACTTCAAGGTGGAGATTGTGCAGAAAGTTTTAATGATTTTAACTCTGCTACAATTAAAAATCTATTTAAATTAATGCTTCAAATGAATATGGTTTTAATGTATTATACAGGAAAACCTATAATCAAAGTAGGTAGAATAGCAGGACAATTTGCAAAACCAAGAAGTTCAGATTTTGAAGAAATTAATGGAGTTAAACTACCATCATATCGTGGAGACATTATAAATAGTATTGAATTTAGTGCAGAAGCAAGGGTTCCAAATCCTGATAATATGCTCAAAGCATACAATCAAGGTGCTGCTACTATGAATATTCTTAGAGCTTTTTCTCGTGGAGGATTAGCAGATTTAAATAGAGTACACCAATGGAACTTAGATTTTATAAAAGACAATCCATTAGGACAAAGATATGATGAACTAAGTCAAAAAATAGATAAAACAATGAAGTTTATAGGTGCTTGTGGATTAACAAGCGAAAATACACCACAACTTCATCAAACAACTATATTTACATCTCATGAAGCACTATTACTTAACTATGAAGAGGCATTAACTAGAAAAGATGAAACAGGAGAGTGGTATGACTGCTCTGCTCATATGTTATGGATAGGTGATAGAACTAGAGATTTAAATGAAGCTCATGTTGAATATTTTAAAGGTATCAAAAATCCTATAGGTTGTAAAGTTGGTCCATCAATGAAAGCAGATGAACTAATTGAACTAATAGATATACTCAATCCTAATAATGAAGAGGGAAGGCTTAATCTAATTGTTCGTATGGGTGCTGATAAAATCAGAGAATATTTTCCTCCTTTACTAAAAAAAGTAAAAGAAGAGGGTAAAAATATAGTATGGTCATGTGACCCAATGCACGGAAATATAGAAAAAAGTACAAATGGATATAAAACAAGAAACTTTGCAAATATTCTCAAAGAGGTAGAGCAATTTTTTGAAATTCATAAAGAGATGGGAACAGTAGCAGGTGGAATTCACCTAGAAATGACTGGAAATAATGTAACAGAATGCACAGGAAGTCAATCTTGTTCAATTACAGATAAAGATTTAGAGAGCAGATACCATACTCAATGTGACCCAAGATTAAATGCAAACCAAGCATTAGAATTAGCATTTATGTTAGGTGATGTAATCAAAGATTAAATGGAACCGATGACTTTAGCCTCGTCTTTTTGGGACTGAAGTCTCCGTTTCTATTAGGTGCAAAACTATTGCACCTGCTTCTTACTCAAAGTATCCACTATTTTAGTAACCACTAAATCTGAAGTAACATTTAGTGAAGTTCTAGCCATATCTAATATTCTATCAACTGCTACTATAATAGCCAAATACTCAACAGGAAGCCCCACTTGATTTAGAATTACAACCATCATAACAAGTGAAGCACTAGGTAAAGCAGCTACACCAACACTTAGTGCAACTACAGTCAACCCCAAAACAAGCTGGTCACCTAAAGTCATAGGAACACCTGCTAAATTTGCAATATAAAGTACAGCTATAGTTAGATATGCTGCTGTTCCATCCATTGAAACTGTAGCACCAAGAGGTAGTACAAATCCAGCACTATCTTTACTTACTCCACCTTTTTCTTGAACTACTTTTAAACTCACAGGCAAAGTAGCTGCACTTGAAGCTGTAGAAAAAGCCATAATTGGAGCCTCTTTGATTTTATTTAGATAATTATATGGATTTATTTTGGTTAAAAATGCTAAAAGCATAGGTAGAGTAACCAGTCCATGAATTAAAATTACCACAAACACTACAACTACATAAGCCCATAAATTTAAAATAACCCCTATTCCTTGTTTTGCAATAATATAAGAAATCAAAGAAAAGACACCTATTGGAGTTAGATTTATAACCCATTGAGCAATATAAAACATAGCATTATTAATAGCTGTAAAAAAATCAAACAGAAGCTCTTGAGATTTTTTCTCTAACTTAAATGAAGCCATAGCCAAAAATATAGCAAATACAATAATCTGCATCATAGACCCAGTAGCTAAAGAGTTAAAAACATTTGAAGGAATAAAACTCATAATCATATCATGAAATGAAAATGGTTTTATCTCACTAGCTTTTGCATACTCCAAACCACTAGCACTCATAGGATGTCCAATATGTACTATATTCATAGCAATAATAGCCAAAAGTACAGCCAAAGCAGTAGTTACAATATATAAAGTAATAGTTTTTAGACCTATATTTTTAAGTTTATCAATAGACCCAAGTCCTGTCAAAGCTGTATAAATAGAAGCAAAAACTAACGGAACTACTAACATCTTAAGCAGTGCTACAAACATATCCCCTATAAGTTTTTGCTCTAATGCCAAATTTGGAGCTAATATTCCAAAAATTATCCCAAGTACTATTCCTATTAATACTTGAACATTAAGTGATTTTAAATAGTGCATATAACTATTCCTTTTTTTTGAGGCGTATTTTAGCTGATTAATATATAAGTAACACTTATCACTTTTTTAAATACTCCATAACTGTAGCAATCAAATCATCATCATCTTTACTATAAGATTTTAACATAACCCTTTCTCTACCATCACTAAATTCTATAAACACTTTCTCTTTAGCATTAACTATTTTAGTAATATTCTGTTCTTTTGCCAAAACTTTCATAACCATTACATCTATAAACTGCCTAGAGATAGTATCTAATTTTCCAAATCTATCTGCAATCTCCTCTTCTATTTCATATACTTCTGCTCTATTATTACATTGAGATAAACGACGATATAACTCTAATCTTAATCTATCTTCTTTTATTAACTCTTCATTTAAATAAGCATCTATAGTTAATTTTATATCAACTTGTGGTTCATCTTTTTCTTTTGTTTGACCACTTAACTCTTTGATAGTATCTTCTAACATTCTAATATAAAGAGAATATCCAATCTGTTTAATATGTCCAGACTGTGCTTCACCTATGATATTTCCTCCTCCTCTAATCTCCAAATCATGAAAAGCCAAAACAGCTCCACTACCTAAATTAGAGTGAGATTCTAATGCCAACAATCTCTTTTTTGCCTGTTCAGATAGATTATCCTTATCTTCAACCATAAAATAACAATAACCCTCTTTTCCTCCTCTACCTACTCTACCTCTTAATTGATGTAAATCAGCTATTCCAAATCTATCAGCACCATCAACTATCATAGTATTAGCTTTAGGCATATGGATACCAGATTCAACAATAGAGGTAGAAAGCATTACATCATATTCACCAGCCTCAAACTTTATCATATCCTCTTCTGTCTGTTTGGCTGATATTTTAGAATGAAGTAATGCCACTCTTAAATTAGGCATTAAATTTAATAAAACTCTCCTCTTCTCTTCTATCTGAGCTATTGAATTAAATACATAAAATATCTGTCCACCTCTTCTTAATTCTCTAGTTATAGCCTCTTTAATAATTTTGTCATCATAACTTTTTACAAATGTTCTAACACCTTGTCTTTGAATAGGTGGAGTCAAAATTTCAGAAAAACTTTTAACTTGAGATAGAGCCATATTTAAACTTCTAGGAATAGGAGTTGCAGACATAGATAATAAATGAACATTAATAGCTATCTCCTTAAGAGCCTCTTTTTGTTTTACTCCAAACTTATGCTCTTCATCTATTACAACAAAAGCTAATTTTTTAAATTTAGCTTTGAGCAGTGCATGAGTCCCTACTACTATATCAATAGTACCTTCTTCTAATCCTTTTAGTATCTCTTTTTTTGCTTTAGTTGTAGTAAATCTATCTAATTTAGCTATCTGTATATTATATTTAGAAAATCTCTCTTTGAGACTTTTAAAATGTTGAGAACTTAATAGTGTAGTAGGTGCAACCATCATAGATTGATAACCATTTTTCCACGCCACAAACATACCATTCATAGCCACCTCAGTTTTACCAAATCCAACATCAGCAGATAATAATCTATCCATCATTTTTCCACTTGCCATATCTGATAAAATCGCCTCAATTGCTTCTTCTTGGTCAGGAGTATGAATAAAACCTGCTTCACTCATAAAAATTTTATGCTCTAATATATCTTTTTTGAGAATAATTCCCTTTTTTAAATGTCTTTGTGCAGATAAATTAATAATCTGTGACGCTATTGCAAATAGTTTCTCTTTGACTTTACTTTTTAATCTTTTAAAACTTGCTTTTCCCATCTTATCCAAAATAGGCAAACTACCACTATCTGCTATAAATCTATCTATTACATTTAAATTTTCTACAGGAATTAATAACATATCTTCATTTTGATACTCAATTAATACAAACTCTCTTGTTGCCCCAAGTACTACTCTTTTTTCTATTCCTTTAAAAAGTCCTACACCATGATTTTCATGAACAACATAATCACCAACTTTTAACTCATCTAATAATATTGATGCTTTTTTTACTTTTTTTCTTTTGGCTGGTTTATTCAAAGATATAATAACTTCACTATCACTAATAAGATTTAATATAATATCTTTGTAAACAAATATTAATCCATTAAAAGAAACCAGTTCACTACCTCTAACAATAGACTCATTTTTTGCAATAATTGTTATTTTTTTAGCAGAATTTGATTTTATAATAGCATTAGGATTAATAACCTCTAATTCTCTAAACTTTTTGGCCTTTGGAATAATAGACAAAGAAGAAAAGTTATCCTTGGATATAAGAGGAGTATCTAAACTATAAATTTCATCCAATTCACTACTCATATCTTCAACTAATATAGTATCAAAAAACTGAACAAAATTTTTACCTAATTCATCCAGATACCAAAAACCCAAACTATCTATATCCTTGACAAAAACATCAAAATGACTCTGTTTAACTCTATTTTGCCACTCTTCATATTGCTTTTGATTTAATCCTAATAGTGCTGGTATTATATGTATAAACTCTATCTCATCTTGAATACTCTTTTGTGTATTAATATCAAATTCTCGAATAGACTCAACATCTTCATCAAATAGAGATATACGATAAGCTCTATTACCACCTAAAGGGTATATATCTATAATATCTCCACGAAATGAGACTTCAGCTTTTTGAGTAACTATATCAACAAAATGATAACCCCAGTAATAGAGCTTATTTTTTAACTCCTGAATTTTAATATTAGATGCAAATTCTATCTCTATAGATGGGAAAAATTCCTTTTTGGGTAGAGGCATAAGTAGAGTTCTAATGGGAGAAATTAGTATCTTTTTTTTATTACAATTATAATATCCATACAATGCCTCTATTAACTCATGTAACTCAGCTTGAAATGAACGCAAATCATCACCATAAGAGAGTCGCAAATCTGGCAAAATAAATGTTTTATAATCTAAAAAAGTAGCAGTATGGGAAATTTTTATAGCATCTTTATCATTTTTTGCAACCAATAATAGCTTATTGGAAACAGTATCTCTATCTAAGAGATACTCATATATATTATTTTGGCTCATTTATATTATATCTAATATCCTAGTTTTTTAGGTTTTATAATATGAACATCTTGCATATTATTATCAGGAGCGACTCTTCCTGAAACTATTTTTGTTTCACCCTCAAATACAGCATTTGGTTCGATTACAATATTATTTACTACAACATCACCATATACTTTACCATAAGGCATTATATCTATAATTTCTCCTGTAAAATTACCTCTAAATTCACCAGAAACTAGTAGTTTTTGAGCTTGGATTTCTCCATTAACTCTACCACTCTTTCCTACAACAACTTCACTTCTAGAAACAATATTCCCTTCAAGTTCACCGTTAATTAAAATATTCCCATCACATCTGATTTCACCTTTGATAGCAGTACCCGGTGTAATTATACTTGCTGATTGAGCTGGTGTTGGTTTTTTCTTTTTTCGTCCAAAAAAAGCCATTTTTTTCTCCTTATTGAAAACTCACTTAATAGTGAATATTATAACCAATTATTATTTATATTTAAAGTAATTCTTTTTTAATAAATGCTTAAACAAGATAAAAAGAACTAAATAACAAATAATTTTCATTATTATTAATATTTTTAAATAGATTAGACTCTATTTTTTTAGTATATCTACATAATCTTTATTATTTAATGAAATAGATAACAATATTATATATTTTATTAACAAAGAAATAAAATTATTTATAATTATAATTACAAGATTAAATATATTATAAAAATTAAAGCATAAAAAGAGATATATAATAGTTCTTTCGGTATTATATATATAAATGTGATTAAAGGAGAAAAGATGACAAAACTTTTTATATACTTTTTATTATTAGGATTTTTTATAGGTTGTGGTTCTAAAGTAGTTTTAACAAAAAAACCAACCCAAGTAAATAGCTATCAAATTGAAGCAACAGAACATTGTGATGTAGAGAGGGATTAATTATGAAAAAATCTATAAATATAATTTTGACTATAATATTCGCTTTTATTTTATTAGGATGTAGTTCTAAAGAGGTTTCTCCATATACCAATTTGAATTCAATAGAATTACCAACAAAAAATTACCCTACAAGTACAAATAAAAATAGTGTATTATCTTTTGCTACAATTAATCCTGTATTAAAAATAAACCTAAATGTATCTCAAGATGTATATAATAGTTTATCAAAAAGATTAAAAGATGATGTAAATAAACTATCTTGTAGAATACCTATAGAGATAAAAAAGATTTTAATCTCTAAAGGTATTAGTGTATCTGATAATTATTGGAGTAGAAATGATATGACCTTTTCTCAAAAAAGAGATACTTCTATACTTTTTTATCCTATTATAAAAATTGATATAGACCAAAATACTCTTGATACTATAGAGGTAGAAGATAGAATAGAGAAAAAAATAGAAACAAAAGGAAAAATTCAAATCAATGCTAGAGTAGAACTTATAGCATTAGAACCGTTATCTGGAGAAAAAATTTGGATAAAAAGTTTACCTCTCAAAAGAGAAAAACTAGAAAAAGATATATCTTATAAAGGAACTTTAAAACGCTCTTTAAATGTATTTACTGTAGATACAAAAGCTAAAGATATAGCACAAAATATAGATAATTTAATTATTGAAATCTATACAAAAATCTTAGAAGGTGTTGATAAGTTTGTTGATTATGATGAATTTATTTTATTAAATAAAGATATAGATAAAATAAAGAAAATCAAAAGATATTAAAAAACTCAAAATAGAGGATTATAAAAAATAACTCCTCTATTATAAATAGAACTTTAAAAATGCTTCAACTACATAAAAAGAACCAAAAACTAAATAATCTTCTCTACTATCAATAGATTTAAATAGAGAAAATTCTATTGATAATTTCTTTAACTCTCGTTTTAATAAGTTAATATCTAAAGCCCGTTGAGTATCTATTGAAATTATCTCAACTCTTTTAATATGCTTTTTTAATCTTTTTAGTATATCTATATACTCTTTGTCATCTAATGAATTATAGATTAATACTATTTTTTTATCTCCATATTTTTCGGTTAGAGCTTTGGATATAGCATTAGAAGCCAATAAATTATGCCCTACATCTATAATAATATTAGAAGCAATAGAGTAAAAACGACCAAATAGTCTTACTTTATATAGAGTATTAATATCATAAGAGTAGTTCAATATTTTTAGTGCATTAGTAGCCAAAAGAGTATTTTCATAAAGATAATAACTCCATCCTATATTTTTAGTTATAGTTTCTATATCTTTAGCCTCTTTTTTATTATAAATATCTTCTAAAATATACAATTTGGCATTTTTTGACTTAGCAATATCTCTAGCAATTCTATAAACTTCTGGATACAACTGAAATCCTACTATAGCCAATTTATCTATAGAGTTTATCTTTGTTGTAGCTATATCATCTATACTATTTCCTAAAAAATTTTGATGGTCCAAACCTATAGGTGTAATTAGTGTTAAATCTTTTTTAACTACATTTGTAGCATCAAATTCTCCACCCAATCCTGCCTCAAAAATAACTATCTCCAACTCTTCCATAGCTACTAATGCCAATAAAGTAGTATATTCAAAATAACTCAATCTATCACTTATATCTTTTGATAATATATTATATAACTTTGTATGAGCTTTATCCAAACTACTATCAGATATATCTTCTCCATCTATCCATATTCTTTCATTAAATTTTAATATATGTGGAGATGAAAAGTGTCCTACTTGAACACCTTGTTGATGTAATAGTGTAGCCATAATTCTACCTGTAGAACCTTTTCCATTTGTTCCTACAATATGTATTATTTTTGGCTTTTTAATATATGGTTTGAGTATATCATATGCTATATATATCCTTTTATAATCTATCTCTTTATAATATAATGGTTTTTTATTTATAAAATCTTGAAAACTAACCATTAGAAAAAATCTCCTTTGGTCTCAAGATATGCAATAAACTCATCCAATGCTTTTTTAGAACCCTTTTCAATAGCTTCAAATCTAAGAGAAGTAGAGATTATAGCACTTGGTCTAATAGGAAACTCATATCTTCCTATAATTACTTTTTCATCTATTTTATCTCCTTTTATAAACTTAAACTTTAGAGATATATGTGCTTGATAATATACAACATACCCATTTCTATCATATTGAAGAGGAATAAATTTGATAGATTGATAAGATACCTTTATAGTACTATCTGCTTTACTTTTAGTTGTAACTATAGTTTTAACTCTACTATATAATGCTTTATTCAAAGCATCTTTAATCAAAACAGCATTTTGAGGGTCAGATAAAGATACATCTACTTCTGTATATACTTTATCACCTATGGTTTTAGGAGTAAAATAAGATGATGGTTTATATCCACATCCAACAAATACAAATAGTATTAAAATAATTAATTTTTTCATAATGTAATTTTAACCTATTTTGGCTGTGGTTAGTTTTTTAGTGTAACTTAAAATCTATATTAACAGATATATTTCTCATAGGAAATTCTCCAATAAGAGCTGATGGTATATCTATAGGAAAACTTTTTCTCAAAGCTCTATTAACCTCTCGTCTCAAAACTCTAGGAGCATCTCCTAAACGAATATTACTAATTTCTCCATTTGCTAAAATATCAAAGGTTACAGAAACTCTACCTTGTATATTTCTGCGTCTAGCTTTAAGAGGATAATGCTTATTGGCATATATATTTTCTCTAACCTTTCTAAGAAATTTTCTCTTTTTAATAGATAAATCTTTATCTGTTTTTTTCTTTTTTACAACTTTTGGCTTTATTACTATTTTTGATTTAGATGAACTCGGTAATACTACTGGTGCTATCTCTTTAATTAAATTTTCTGTTTTAACTATTTTTGGTTGAGATATTATTTTTTTTGGCTTTATAATTTTTTTGATTTTTGATTTTATCTTTTTAACTACTTTTTTATGTTTTGGTTTTAATTTAATTTTTTTAATAATATTTTTTTTAATCTTAGGTTTTGGTTTAGGAGTTGGTTTGGGAGTTGGTTTTGGTTTGGGAGTTGATTTATGTATAGGAACAATAGGTTTAGGCGTGGGTTTTATAAATTTGGGTTTAATCTCTTTGGGAGTTGAAACCAATGGAGATATAACTGATATTTTAATTCGTTGTTCATTTTTTTTTACAAATGGTTTTGGTCTATCAACAATATAAAAATAGATAGAGATAATAGATAAATATACTATAGAACTAACAAAGAGTGATGAACTATAGCGTACTTTACTCATTTTTTTGTAATAATTCCTAAATTTTCATAACTATTTTTCTTTAGAATATCTAATAAAAAAACAAATTTATCAAATTGAGCCTCTTTATCACAATATAGACTAATAGGTGTCTTTTTATTATGTTCTAAAAGCATTTTTTCTACATCTTTTTTATCTACTTTTGTTTTATCAAAAAATATATCTCCATTTTTTTTAATAGATATTTTTAACTCTTTTGGTGGTTTTTCTTTGATTACTTTTGCACTAGCTTCTGGTAAATCAAGTTTGATTACTCCTGTTTGAATAAAAGATGCTGTTGTTAATACTATAACTAACAGTACTAACATTATATCTATAAAAGGGACAACATTAATAGAGTCAAATCGTTTCCTTTGATGCACTATTTCTCCTTTTGATATATTGTCCATTTGGTTAAGAGAACTTCTACTTTTCTATTTAAATGATTATAAAAAAATATAGCAGGAATTGCTACAACTAACCCCATAGCTGTAGCTTTTAATGCCAAAGCCAAAGAGGTCATAATATTTTTAACATCCATATCTCCAGTTTGACCCAAAGTATAAAATGTCACAATAATACTTAAAACTGTTCCAAGCAATCCTATATATGGAGCATTTGCTCCAAAACTAGATATAATACCTAGATTATTAGTAATATCAAGTTCTAATGCTTCTTGGGTTGAATATTCACTAATCTTGACACTTCTATAAAATAAAAGCCTCTCTATCCAAAAAAATAGTGTCAAAAAACTCATAAATCCCAATAATCCAAGTACCCCATAATCAACAATTTGACTCAAAAACTCTATATCCATTACCTAAACCCTTTTAAAACCATTAGATTTTTAAATGTATTATAGGTAACTGTTACTTAAATAAATCAGCCAAAGCATCAGTATTAGTTGTTTTTTCTACCTCATTGAAATTATGATTATCGCTACTTCTTTGAGTTATACCCTCTATCTCATTTAACTCTATAGTATATCCTGTTAACATTGATGCTAAACGGATATTAATACCACTTTTTCCTATTGCTTTTGCTTTTTGGTCACTTGTAATATTGACTAGAGCTTTTTTCTTTTTTGTATCAGTTATTTTAATACTATGAACAATAGCAGGAGATAATGCTCTAGTAATAAATACTTCTGGAATAGGAGAGTACTCAACACAATCAATATTTTCCCCAGCTAACTCTTTGCTTACAGCATTAATTCTAATACCTTTTACTCCAACAGCAGCACCAATTGGGTCTATATTTGGAAAATCTGTTTTAAGTGCTAATTTGGCTCTCTGTCCAGGTATCCTAGAACTAGCTACTATCTCTACAGTTCCATCTGCAATCTCAGGAACCTCTTTTTCCATAAGTTTTTCAAGAAATTTTGGAGCTGTTCTAGTAAGCTCTAAAAACATTCCCATATCTGGGTCTATACTTACATATCTTAATAGTGCTTTGATAGTATCACCCAACTTAAATTTTTCACCTTTAATACGATTTCTCTGACTCAAAATACCTTTTAATTCTCCAATTTCAACAAAAGTATTATCCTTGTCATCAATACGATTTACAGTACCTATCATAATAGAACCAACTTTTTCTCTATATTTTTCAAACAAATCTTGTTCTACCTGTCTTTGGATATGGTATTGTAACTCTTTAAATAAATTGTGTGATGCTGTTCTACCATACTCTTCTAGTACAAATTCACTTCTAAGCTCATCTCCTAGTTCTATATCTGCCCCATACTCCTCTTGTGCCTCTTTTAGAGAGATAACACTATCTGGTGCTTTTTCAAATCTTTCATCATTATCTTTGGCAACAGTAATAATCTGTTCTACTTTATAATCTTTTTTATCCATATCAACTGTAGCCTCAAAATGTGAACTATAACTAGTACATCTTTTTGCTGTTTTGATAAGAGCCTCTTTAAAAGCTTCTATAGCCGAATCAAGGGAGATATTTTTTTCATGAGCCATAGCTTCAATAATATCAACAATTTTTTCCATCTTTAATCCTTTCTTTATAAACTTAACAATGTGTTACTAAATTGTGTGAATTTGTCTGTAGTTTCGAAGAGTTGAATTATAGCTAAACTTACCTTTAAGTAAAATAGGTATAATAATTTTAAACATAAACATAACATATTATATATATTTTTAAGGAATGAAACAAATGAAACTTAAATTGGCAAGGGCTTCAATTACAACTAAACCCAAATTAATAGATATATCAAAAATTGAAGAAGATTTAGAAAAAAAGTCTATATTTTATTTTGATAAAGACAACTCACACAAAGAATTAAAGGCGTTAATAGAGTATTTTGAGGATAAAAATTACTCAGTTTATATGAGAGAAGTGAAGTTTGGTTTGAACGATGATGAATTTATATATGAAGTTCATATCGTAAAATAGATATTTAAAATAATAAGATTACAAAAATATGAGTTCTAAAAAACTTTATATAGAAACATTAGGATGTGCAATGAATGTTCGTGATAGCGAACATATGATAGCTGAACTTAATAAAAAAGAGCCTTATGAACTAACTCAAGAGTTAAATGAGGCTGATTTAATAATTATTAATACTTGTAGTGTAAGGGAAAAGCCCGTATCCAAGCTATTCTCTGAAATAGGTGTTTTTAATAAATACAAAAAAAATGGTGCTAAAATAGGAGTAACTGGCTGTACAGCTTCTCACTTAGGAAAAGAGATTATCAAACGAGCCCCTAGTGTTGATTTTGTATTAGGTGCTAGAAATGTTTCTAAATTACCAAATATTATAGACAAAAAACATGCTGTAGAGATTGATTTAGATTATGATGACAGTAGATATGATTTTGGAGAATATAGAACCAATCCTTTAAAACCTATGGTAAATATATCTATGGGATGTGATAAATCATGCACATATTGTATAGTCCCAGCAACTAGAGGAGAAGAGGTATCTATACCTTCTTATTTAATTATAAGAGAAATAGAAAAAGCAGTAGCAAATGGAGCCAAAGAGGTAATGCTACTAGGACAAAATGTTAATAATTATGGTAAATACTTTAGTGGAGATGAAGAAAAGTGTAACTTTACGCAACTTCTAAGAAAAGTAAGTCAAATTGATGGTTTAGAAAGAATTCGTTTCACTTCTCCACACCCTCTACATATGGATAATGAATTTTTAGAAGAGTTTGCATATAATCCTAAAATATGTAAACAAATTCATATACCTCTACAGAGTGGTTCTACAAAAGTTTTAAGAGAGATGAAAAGAGGATATACAAAAGAGTGGTTTCTAAATCGTTGTAATAGAGTTAGAGAGTTATGCCCACAAGCTACAATATCTACAGATATTATAGTAGGTTTTCCAAACGAAAGTGATGAAGATTTTGAAGATACTATGGATGTATTAGAACAAGTTAGATTTGAACAACTTTTTTCATTTAAATACTCACCTAGACCACATACACAAGCATCTACATACAAAAATCAAATACCAAATGATATAGCATCTAGTAGATTATCTCGATTGCAAACAAGACATACTCAAATAGTAGATGAGATAATGTCTGCACAATTAGGAAAGATACATCTTGTATATTTTGATGAACTAAAATCTGGTGGTAAAATTTCAGGAAGAAGTGATGATGGTAAACTCTTTTTTGTAGAAGGAAGTGAAGAACTTTTAGGCAAAATAAAACCTGTAAAAGTAACTAAAACATCAAGAGGTGCTTTAGATGGAGTAATTATATAGTGATTTTCAAAAAAAAATGGCGTAAAAAGTTTTTTAAAAAAATATCTGCTACTATTGCTCCTACCATTATATTTATTTTGATGCGTCTATTTTGGTTCTCATATAGAAAGAAATATCACTTTATTGAACCACTAATAGAAGAACAATGTATAGCTGTTTCTTGGCATGGAGAGCTTTTTATATCTCCTCAGGTATATAGAAGTCTTAGAAAAAAACAGATAACTTCAGCAATTATTTCTCAACACTCTGATGGAGAATTAATAGCTAAAGTGTTAAAATTTTTTAATATCTTACCTCTAAGAGGTTCTTCAAATAAAGGTGCTAGACAAGTTTTAATAAATTCTCTAAAAGCTATAAAAGAAAAACAGAGCATATTAATAACTCCAGATGGGCCAAAAGGTCCTAGACATAGTATGAGTGATGGGGCTGTTGCTTTGGCTATAAAAACAAAATTACCTATTATGGTTGTAAGTTATTTAGCAAATTCATATTGGCAATTAAAAAGTTGGGATAAATTTACTATACCAAAACCTTTTAGTAAAGTTGATATTTATTATCAGGTTCTTAGACTAGAAAATATATCAAAAGATGAAGCAAAAAAACATCTTAAATCAGTAATGAACAGACACTCCATATAAAGTATAATTTATAAAAATTAAAACAAACTTTAAAGCTTAATCAAAGATTAAACTTAATATTATTTTAAAGTACTATAGTATATTAAGAGATAGTTAAAATAATTAAATATATTTAAATATAAAAAAACAGCTATAAACATAAGTTGTTAATAACAAAAGGTAGGTTATACTTCCAATATGATTAGTTTAAAGTAGAATATTAATATTTTTTTAAATTATCTTAATAAGAATAGAAGAAATATAGTATTCATTTATAAAAATTATTTATGTGAATTATAATATTTATATTAGGAGATAAGATATGAACCATAAAGAGACATATACAACAATTACACACTATAAAGAGAGGGAATTCTATTTTCTTAATTATGCTTTTCATACAGAAGAGGGTTTTATTCCAAAAGAGATAGAACAGTTTCATGAAAGTGATAAATTAAAATTTATAGAAAAAATTCGTAAACTACAATCACAATATCCACAAAACAACATTGTATCTATATCTCTTGTAGCAAAACAGTTCGTAAGCCAAGAGAATGATAGAAATAGAGCAACAGCTAGAATTTTCAATGATAATTTTGTAACACAAGATGAGATAGATGTAGGAGATATACCTACCACTTTATATTTTTCTCCTTTTGCTATTTTATATGAATATTACAAAGATGTGCTAAATGATAAATTAACACTATTTATTGGATTATTTGATAGAAAGTTATTTATGATGTTTGCAACAGCAGACAAAATTCATCAAAGCTGGATAATAGGAACTAGAGGTCTAACAGAAAAACAAATTGCAGATAGAGTATATAAAAGTATGCAAGCATATTATAAAATCTCATATAATTTTGCAGAACATATAGAGATGTTAGTAACAGACGAATCTCCTAAACTTTTAAAAGTACTAAGAGAAGAATTATCTCTACATATAGAACTATCTCAAAGTAATATTCACAACCTACTTCACCATATGGCAAGTAGTCAAGAGATTGCTCAAAGTAGTTATATAAAATCATTTAAAAAGATAGAAATCTCAACAAAAATTATAAAAGATACAGAAACAAAAGAGTTAAATAATAAAAAAGAGACACAACAAAATAATAATGAGACAAAAAAAGAGTTTACTAAAAATGAAAGTTTAAATGATATAAAAATAAATAATAATGAAAACAGAGGTTTTTTCTCTGGATTTAAATCACTTTTTTCATCTAATTCATCAGAAATTTCTGCGTCAAAATCATCTTTGTTATTTTCTTTCTTACCTTTACTTTTAGTTTTAGGATTAGGTGGTTTTTTTTCGGTAAAAAATGGTACAATATCTAATAAGCTTTCTGAAAAAAGCATACAAATATCTGCACATAAAAGAAATTTAGCATTAGAAAAAGTATCAGAAAACCTATTTCAAGCTATGGGTAAAAATGCTGAATTAAAACAAGCAACTATATCTACAAAATCTGTGGATGTAAAAGGTGTTGTTTGGGGAATAGAACCACTAAAAAACAGTTTAAATAAACTTTATAGTGGAGGTAGATTTGTAATCAAACCATTAGAAAATTTTATGACAGAATTTTCATTTACATCAAAATAGAGAAAGAGAAAAAAAATGAGTAATGAATCAAAATCACTATCGCCAATAACAAAATTTTTGTTTATAGTATCACTATTATTACTTTTTTTATGGGTTATTCCTACAATGCTATCTTATTATAAAAATGAGAAGCTATATAATCAAAAAGTAACAGAATTAGAAAAACTAGATACAAGAGAGATAAACTCAGATGCAAAAATTTTTCATGCAGAAGTGTTTAGAATAGATGCAGAAACATATTTTGACAAAGTCACAGTAAAATCTATCCCAAATAATAAATATAAAATAAATATCACTTTTAAAAAAGATGCACTACCAAGATTTCACTCATTTCTAAAAGATTTGTCTCTAAACTATAGAGTAGCTCTTGATGATAAACTAATTTATAAAGATATAAATAAATCTCTACAAGTTACTATGATAGTAAAGCCTTTTTAATAATTACAAATTTGATAAATTAGATGAGATAATAGAATAGATGAGATAAAAAGTGGCAAAGTCTCTATTATACCACTATCAGAAGTTTTTTCAAAAGTAGAACTCTAAAAATTCTAATTAAAACTTCATGATTTCAAATCACTCATCATATCTTCTATACTATCAAATTTTGTAACTTCTCCTCTTTTAGCTTCATCTATAGCTGTTTGTAGCTGTTTTGTTGGTACTTTTACATCAAATGGTAAACCACCCTCTAAACGCACACGATTTAAAAAGATATTGATAGCATCTGAAACACTCATATTGTACTCTTTAAATATCTCTTTTTAAATATCTCTTTTTAAATATCTCTTTGGCACTATCCCATGCTATAGGCTCCGTCTTGTACTTATCATTATAATTCTTTTGAAGTATTTGTGTTAATGATAAAATTAAATAGATTAAAAATAAGTAAATGAGGATATTACTTATTTATCAATCTACTCTATCTCTTTCAAAATTTGTAAACTCTACAGAACAATCATTACATTTATAATAAAAAACCATTTTATAAAATGGTTTTTTATTCTTATATCTATAATTAGGTGTACCATCAAGTTTTTGATGTTGATACCCTATTACTACATTCTCTCTCTTTACTAAAGAAATATCAAGAGACATACAATCCTTACACCTCCCTCCCATACTCCTCATTTATTAATGGTCTTATTGAGTTCTTTTCTCTTATCCTCATCTTCCATAAAAACCAACATAACACTAAAAAAAGAATTATTCCAATAATAAAAAGTGATACCAATAAATACACCCATAATTATTAATAAAGTTATTACATTTGTACCCAAAATATGTGCAATCAATTCTATCAATAAAAATAAACCAAATAATGCTATTATTATCTTCATAATAATTATTAGTCTTAATTTTATTTATCAATCACTACAGCTGTACCTGTAGCAGATATTGATAATATAGAAGACGAATAGTGTTCTATAGTCACTCCTATAACTGCATTTGCCCCCAATAGATAAGCTTCTTTTTGTAGCTCTTTTAATACTTCTATTTTTCCTATATGTAAAGGCTCTTCAATAGAATCTACTCTACCACCTATTAAATCACGAATACCTGTAAAAAAATCTTTAATAAAGTTAAGACCATATACTCGTTCAGAAGTTACAATACCTATCCTTTCAATAACCATATTTGAACTATTTTTATTAGTTAAGATAGATTCAGTTGTTATCATAACTGATTTTAAATACTCTTTAGAAGATGTTTCATTTAATTTTTTTTGATTTTTTTCACGCTTAATTTGACTTTGTGTCCAAACATCATCACTAGCAAGACAATCAGGACAAAAGCCATTTTTCATTACTAAAGATGAATATACTTTACTACAACCTTTACACATTCCCATAATCTAAATCCTTTTTATGTTTAATTTCTTATTTATATGACATCGTACCCAATCCATAAAACTCTATCCTTACCAAAAGGATTATGATAAAGTATTTTAACATTAGGCATTTTTGTTTTTAATTTTGTAACTTCACTACCATTTCTTAAAAAAAGACAACCATGTGATTTTACATAAGGTAAAAAATTACTAAATCCACCTCTCAAAAAAGCACTCATTGCATCTCCTAATCCACTTTTATCTTTACAACCTATTGTATCAACTTTTGTTTTAATTATCTCTTCTTTTGCATTAAGCATAGAAGCATTTAAAATAACTAATCCTGCCATTACTACTGTCTTAAAATTCATTTCTTTTCCTTAATTTTTATTTTTAACACCTTATAGAGTGTTGCTTTAATAATTATATCTCAATAAAATTTAATAAAGTTCATAAAACCCTATAAGGTGTTAAGAAATAGATGAAAATAGTTGATTTTGATGAAGATGTAACACTTTTAAAAGAGTTTTACAGATTAGTTAGTAATAATGTTATCAGAATTAGAAAAGAGAAAAATATATCACAACTGAAACTAGCTAATGCCATTGGTCATCAATCTCCTACATTTTTAGGTAAAGCTGAAATACTTGCAGAAAATAAGCACTTTAACCTTGAACACCTTTTTAAAATATCTGTAGTATTAGAAGTCGATATAACAGAATTTTTTAAGCAAAATCCATCATAAAGTAAGATGTTCTTATATTTTATATCAAATTGGCTATAATGAATTTAAATATTTCAAAAAGGTCAAGACTTGATAAATTATCGTTTTGAATGGGATATAAATAAAGCAAGGTCTAATTTATCTAAACATAAAATAAGTTTTGAAGATGCTACTTATGTATTTAAAGACAAAAATGCAATATCTATTTGGGATGAAGAACATAGTGAATATGAAGAGAGATGGATAACTATTGGTATGGATAAAATAACTCGTACATTGGTTGTGGTTCATACTTATATCTCACTTGATGAAAATAATTGCAATATTCGCATTATCTCAGCTAGAAAAGCAACAAAAAAAGAGCAACAGATATATAATAAAGGATAAAAGATGAAAGAAGAGTATAATTTTTCAAAGGGTATCAGAGGTAAATTTTATAGAGAAGATGCTGTTTTTCATCTTCCAATTTATCTTGAGCCTGAAGTTGAAAATTTTATTAATAAATTAGCAAAAAAACAAAAGAAAAATTTGAATGAAGTGGTTAATATGTTACTTATTAGAAACAAAGAGTTAATACAAAGTTTAAACCCTCATTTTTAAGTGGTACACCCAAAGGGATTCGAACCCCTGACCTACGGTACCGCAAACCGTTGCTCTATCCAGCTGAGCTATGGGTGCTTTGAGGTTGAAATTATAGCTGTTTTTTTCTATAATTTCAATATAAATCAAACTTTTTTTCGATGAAACTCTTTTAATACCATTTCCACTTTAGTTTTTGGAATATTTAATGTATTTTCTATTACCATTAACTCTTTGCCATCTTGATACATCTGTATAATTTGATTTTTAATCTCTTCAGATAATGGGACTAAATTCTCTTCTAATTCATATATATAATGCTCCAGATGGCTAATTCTCTCTTCTAATAGTTCACAATATTCACTCTTGTATGACTCTGTCTTTGAATAGTTCCAAAATAGATAACCAATTACTACAAAAAATCCTATCAAAGAGAATATACTTATAATATATAAAATCTCCATTTTATATAACCTCCAAAATAATTAATATAAAAAACATTATGCCCAAATAGCCATTGACTGTAAAAAAAGCTCTATCTATTTTTGTAAAATCTTTATTGACTAAATAGTGTTCATACGCTAGGGCTATAGCACTCAATATAATAGCTAATTGTGCAAAAAAACCCAATTTTGCTTCGATAATAAATAGAGTCCAAAAAACAATAGTCAATATATGAAACACTTTGGCTATATTCATAGTGTTTTTGACTCCAAATTTAGAGGGAATTGAGTGCAAATTGTGAGCTTTATCAAACTCTATATCCTGCAAAGAGTACAACAAATCAAATCCAGCTACCCAAAACATTACCCCTATAGCTAAATATATAGACCATAGAGTTATATCCCCAGTTACAGCAACTACCCCTGCAATAGGTGCTAAACCTAGAGATACTCCCAAAATCAAATGAGCTAGAGAGGAGAAGCGTTTAAATAGAGTATAAGCCCCCAAAATAGCCAAAATAGGAACTGATAGTTTAAATGCCAAATCATTAATAGCATAAGCTACAGCTATAAAAATCAAAGCATTTATAACTATAAAAGCTATCATAGTAATAGCAGAGACTCTACCATCAACAGATGGGCGATTTTTGGTTCTAGGATTTAGTGCATCTATATCACGGTCTAAATATCTATTGACACCCATAGCAAAATTTCTAGCACTAATAGATGCCAAAATACCTAAAAATAGAAGCTTCCAACCAAACCAGCCATGAGATGCTACAACCATAGCTATAAATATAAAAGGCAGAGAAAATATAGAGTGCTGAAACATAACAAGTTCAGACAGATTAATTAATTTTGTTTTTAAATTATTCATTATGGGTGTCTAATCTTGATTTTACTATTAAGCGACCAAGCAATAACTATTACAATCGCACCTATAACATAAGGACTAGGAATAATCCCATAACTAAATAGCAGATACAAAACCCAAAGCAGTATTGCACCAAGTGGTGTTGGAACTCCCTCAAAATATTTGGTTACTGTTCCCTCTTCGGACTTCATATTAAACTCAATCAATCTTCTAAGCCCAGAGATAATATATCCAATAAAAATTATCCCCAAAATCAACTGCTCTATAGTAGAACCATCTGCTGTAATAGCATAATAGAGCAAAAATGATGGCATAACAACAAAAGAGATAAAATCTGCATAACTATCAACTTGAATACCAAACTCTGTTGATAGATTATATTTTCTAGCAATTTTTCCATCTGCTATATCAAATGCTCCTGCTATCCATGCCAATATAATTGCTATAAAAAAATCACCATGAACTATAAAATGTATAGCTATAAGTCCACAAGCTATATTGCTAAATGTAATAATATTGGCTAAATTAAAACGGTTGTTTTTATCAAATAACATATATCTCCTTTTAACCCAAATTTACCACTTGGGTTTTTAAAAATATAATTTTACCCTATTAGTTATTATGATACTATTTTATATGAGTTCATTTAGACAAATTGCCATTATTGGCTCAACAGCATCAGGAAAAACAGATTTAGCAATAGAGTATGCACTAAAAAATAGTGCTAATATATTATCCCTAGACTCTCTAGCTATCTATAAAGAGATAGATATAGCCTCTGCCAAACCAACAAAAGATGAGAGAAAAGGGATAAAACATTTTGGTATAGATGAGATATACCCAAATCAATCTTTTGATGTGACTATATTTATAGAGTTATATAAAAGAGCTAAAAGAGACTCTATATCTCAAAATAAAAATCTAGTAATAGTAGGTGGAACAAGCTTTTATCTAAAAAGCTTAATAGATGGCATAAGCCCCATGCCAAAAATTTCTCAAAAGAACCTAACTAAAACCAAAGAGCTACTATTAGATTTAAAAGAGGCTTATAGTTTTTTATATAGTATAGATAAAAATTATATGCAAAATATAAAACCAACCGATAGCTACCGTATAGAAAAGATGCTAAATCTATACTTTGAGACATCTTTAATCCCTACAGAGTACTTTAGAGCTAATCCACCAAAACCAACTATAGATAAACCTCTACCTATATATGAGATAGATACCCCTAGAGAAATCCTCAGAGAGAGAATAAAAATCCGAACTCAAAAGATGTTAGATATGGGATTAATAGATGAGATAGCATATTTGGAAAAAAAATATACCCAAGAGCCAAACTGTATGAAAGCTATAGGTATAAAAGAGGTTTTGGACTATTTTAATGGACTCTACTCTATTGATGAGCTAAAAGAGAAGATAGTTATCAATACAGCTAGACTTGCTAAAAGGCAAAGGACATTTAATCAATCTCAGTTTAAATATAAAACTACCTTACCACTCAAAGAGTTATATAAGTTATTAGTTTAATCTATATATATTATAATAGTAATTCCAAAAATAAAAAAAGGGCTTATTATGAAATATCTTCTACTTGTAATACTAAGTAGTCTATTTATTGGTTGTGGTAGTGGAGGTAGTAATAGCAATACTACAGATACAGATATAGACTCAAAATACTCTATTGAGTATAAGGGATTAAAATTTTATTATAAAAATATGCCAATATCTGCATATAAACTTGAACCATTAAGTGATGAGGAGTTTAACTCTCTAAATCAAAATAGTAAACTATTAGTAGCAAATAAACTACTTAGTACACTCTTTTTTGGTTATCCAGAGCAGATTTTAGAAGAGAAAATAGCTACTGGTACTTTTATATCTGATATTCAAAATGGACTCAAAGAGGATATAACAGACAAAGCAGAGATAGAAAATGAGATACTAGACCCTACTAAATTTCAACAGAGTGAGTGGAATGAACAAGAGGCTATAGATATTTTGGCTAGATTTTATGTTATGGATAAACTAGATAGATACTTTTTGCACAACTGGATAGCATATATCTTGACTCAAACTATTATGTTCTCTCCTGCTTATGAATTAGACTCTACTCATAGACCAAATATTACTAATGTTTATAATAGAATAGTCACTTTTTTAAATGAAGAGGGTGGTATGAGATATATAACATATATACATATGAGCAGTGAAGATAACTGGAGAAGATTTAGAAGTCCAGAAGATAATGGTAGAGAGATGCTAGAGATATTTACACTAGACCAAGATGATACACATGTACCTATAGCAGGAAAAGCCCTACAAAATTGGAAACTAGATAGAGATAGTGATACTCTAGTAGTAGGTCTAAATCAAAACCAAGAGCCACTCAATCTATTTGGAACAACTATATATAATGGAGATGATTTTTATAGAGAGCTTGTTAAATCAGAACTATTTATAAATGGTGCTACAAGTAGATTGGTTGATTTTTTCTTTCCTGATTATACTACCACCCAAAAAGAGCGTATCAAAAATAGTATAGTCTCTAGCAATCCAGAGACATGGCAAGATATTCTATTGCAGATTGTATTTTCAAAAGAGTATCTACTAAATAACTCCAGAGCCAAAAGTGCAGAAGAGACATTTTTCTCTCTAGCCAAAAAACTATATTTTAGACATAGATTGGGTACTTTTTATGAATTTAAAAACAGTTTAGAAGATATGCACCAAGCCACTATGAAATATAAATTGGGCAAACTACAAAGAGTCCCACTAGATACTCTATCATTTATCAATTACTATAAATATATTAGAGAAAGAGTATTGCTAAGAGAATCTAATCCAGAAAAAATTGATAATTATGAAGCATGGGATAGACAAGGATGGGGTATAGAGTTTATAAAAAATGATGGTATAGACTATACTAATAAAAGCAATAAAGATAGTCTAATAGCTTTTATTAACTATATATTCAAAACCACAATATCAAGAGAACCAACCCATGCTGAATTACAGATGTTTTTAAATCATATACTAAAAGGAGATAGTGGCAGAGAGGAGTTTGTATGTTGTTTTGATATGTTTGAGGAGAATGATGACCCTCAAAAAGAGATTGAAAAAAGATTAGAAAACAAAAGTAGAATAGCAAAAATAGTACTAGAATATATAGCAAGATTAGATGATATATATATGCAAAAAGAGGTAAACTAAAATGAAAAGAAGAGAGTTTATAAAACTATCACTACTAACAAGCTCAGCACTACTTATGCCACAATGGAGCTACTCACAAGATTTAGATATAACTCAAATCAACTTCTCTAGTGAGATATATAACCAAAACAAAGCTCAAACTCTTATTATATTTATGTATGGAGGAGCTAGTCAATTAGCAGGAAATCTTACCAATATAGATGAGATAAAAAGAGCCTCTGAAAATAGTTATGACTACTTTAGAGGATTGAGTAAAACAGCAAATAACTGTTGGCAAGAGGCAGGTGGTAGTCATATGGAAGAGCTATTATCAAATGGCGATATGACTATATTTAGAACCTGTTTTTCACAAGTTAGAGAAGAGAACAACAATAAAGCACATGGAGTATGTACTACCCAAAATCAAAAAGGTTCATTTGATGAAGATAGTGCAGGAATTATTGCCAATCTAGCACAAATATTAGCCTCAAATGGGGTAATAGATGAAAATAGTGTAATGCCATTTGTAACACTAGAGGGAGAGTCCACATTCTATACAGAGGGGACAACCCCATTAGCAGGATACCTAAAACCTATTGGCATCAATGAAAATTTAGACAACCCATATAGTAGAGACATTAGAGTATGGTACTACTATACAGAGACAGAAAGAGCATCAAATCCTGAACACTATAGTGATGATACAGAGGGATTTGACCCTGCTATAGATGCACAGATGGAAGAGTTAGCAAAACAGAACAACCAAAATATAAAAATCAAAAACGCATTTGCCAAACGAGCTTCTATGGCTTCATTTATAGATAATATAGCTAACTCAACTACACCAGATTTAGGAGATAATGCATATCCACAACACAATGATTTTGCTAAAAAAGTTCAAACTGCTATTAAAGTTTTGGTAAAAAATCCAGATACTAAAGTAGTGACATTAGGTACAGGTGGACTTGGTGGGTGGGATGACCATAATGATGCTAGAAACTATGTAGATAGAATGGAAAATCTATTTAGTACACTCAAATCAGCTATGGCACACATAAAAGCTGAAGGCAAAGAGCAGAATATCAATATAATGGTATTTGGTGAGTTTGGAAGAAATGTAAATCTAAATTCAGCCAACGGTTGGGACCATGGAAACCTACAAAACCTATATATACTAGGAGGAAAACAATATTTTAACCATAGAGGAGTAGTAGGAGAGACTATACTAGATAATACAGGAGAACTCAATAGACTATTTTTAAAACCAAAACAGGGAAGCTATTGGTTTGAACCTCTATCAATAGCCTCTACTATATACAAAATATATGGTATAGAAAATCCAAATATATTAACAGGGGGTTACAATCCTATTAATATCTAATTAATTTT